>JFJP01041237.1_pt1 | contig 11790 bp, 9 predicted proteins | sample 431651 | NCBI WGS metagenome assembly JFJP01 (sample SAMN02602958, study PRJNA72255) | Microbial mat metagenome, whole genome shotgun sequencing project. | biome: fresh water; feature: sink hole; material: water; isolation source: purple microbial (photo- and chemosynthetic) mats found in... | reverse complement strand
TCTATACCTGGTGGACTCAGCGGGGTGGCGCTCGAGCCAAGAACGTGGGTTGGCGGATCGACCATTTCCTGGTGAGCACGACCCTGCTGGATCGCGTCAAGGAGGTGGAGATCCATGCCGAGGCCATGGGCTCGGATCACTGTCCTGTGAGTTTGGAACTAACCTAATCCGGTCACCGCATTTATGAGACGAGGGCCCGCTGGGCCCTCGTCTCATAAATTGAACCAGGATTATTTGATGTTCTTCAGGCTTGGATCCGCAAGCATGGCCTTCACTTCGGCGGCATGCTTGCCGGTAGGCGCCAGCTCAATGTACTTCTGGAGATTGGTCTTGGTACCCTTGAGGTTATTGTCCGAAAACTCGCACATGGCCAGGAGATAATAGGCATCCGCGAAATCTCCCTTGACACCAATGGACTTAAGGAAGAACGGCTTCGCCTCTCCCAGTTTTCCCGCGTTGTAGAGCTCCACTCCCTGATTGTAGGCAAGTTCAGGGCGGGGACCTACGATCGAATCCAGGGCTGCTTGGTATTTTTTAACCCCTTCGACATCCTGTTTGGCCGTGGCAATATCCAGCAAGTAGACGACGGTGTTCTGATCCTTTGGGTTTGATTCGTATGCCAAAGACAGCATTGGCTCTGCTTTTGCAAAAAGTGCTGCTCGCTTCGCTTCATCAGCCTTGCCGATTTCCATCAGGCTAAATGCAAAAGGACGCTGGACAGTGCCCAGTTTCTTTTCCAGCTCAACCTTGGTTGCAGCGTCTGTAGACTTCGCAATGGATTCCTGGAGACTATTTTTGGCCGTTTCAAAGAGAGGCAAAGCCCCTAAATAATCCTTTTGATTATAAAGAACAACCCCTTGGTTGAATGAGTCGAGCCCCTTTGCTTCCGCCGCCAAAGACGGGTCGGCTACAGGAGTTGCCGCTCCAGACTTAATGGCTTCTTCGCGGGTTAAGAGGACGTATTCTTTCTGAATGACTCCTAGCCCAATGCGGCCTTCGTCATTCACATCAAGGAATCCATCGGCGGACACTGTGATTTTGTATTCGGCGGGGGTGAACCCGACTTGAAAAAATTTACCTTCCGCATTCGGTTGAATTTCCTTTGTCCAATTGATTCCAACCCTACTGACGACAATCTTGGTGTTTGGCACGGGCTTACCCTTCGAGTCCACCACCTTCCCTTGCAGGGTTCCCGTGGACTGTGCTGCTAGGCTCAGGCCCAGGCTCGCAGCGACAATGGCTGGAACAATCCGTTTCATATGCCCTCCTTTTCAGCCTTCAATGGTGGCATCGAATGGGTGCATTGAGAAGTGGCAGCCATTCAAGTTCAAAGCTGTGATACGCTTCCATTCAATTTCAGGGACAGAAGGAGCCCCACATGAAGGCGCCTCGGTTATGCCTCGCCTTGCTCTCATTCGTTGCAGTGTCTGTGTTCTCGCAGACCGCAGGGGTGGCTGCTGTGCCGTCGGAGACTGCGCCCAGTGTAGCCCTGGCCCATCGGGCCGAGCGTCTTAAGATCGCCCTTCGATCGGGTGATGAGGCTGCGGTGGAGAATGCAGCGCACGAGGTCGAGCTTCTACGCCGTAACTACGGCACCCTAGACGTTTCCCCACTGGTCGACGCCATGGCGATTTGGGCCAGACAGGTCGGGAGTCAGGGAAATCCCGACCTCGGGCTCAAAGCAGTTCGTGTTGTGGAGCAGCACGCCTGGTCACCTCGGAACCCCACGCTGCTGGGCACCCGGATCATGCTGCTCAGGCAGCAGGGTATTCGCGGCTATATCTTGAGTCTCCCCTACGTCGCGGAACTGACGCAACTCCGTCTCGAACACCCCAGTCATCGCTGGCTTTGGATTGTTCAACATGCAGCGTGGATTCGAATGATGGCGACAATCCTGCTTTGGGGGTGGGCTCTGGCGTTGGCCCTCCGTTACCGGCGGGTGCTTAGATACTTATGGGAAGAGCCCTTGTCCAAGCGTGGCATCGGCCCTTTCCCCTTGGCCTTGATTGGTGCTTTCTTGCTGACCTTCCCAGTGCTCCTGGGCTTTGATCCGAGCGTGGCCGCCTTGCTGTGGCTCTGGCTGTTGGCTCCCTATTTCCACACGCAGGAGGTAAAGGCTACCTACCTGGTCATTGCGCTCCAGTTTGTCCACCCGGCGCTCGCCATGCTTGAGCCCAAGGCGCAGCAGGTGCCAGAGCCCAGCATTGTGGCCCTGCAATTGCAGCCCCAGATCAAGGGGCTTGACGAAGCAATCTCCCGCGCTTTACCGCCTAAAGATCAGGCGTTTCTTCGAGGGTGGGAGGAACTCAAGGCCCAGGATTGGGCTAGAGCCGAAGTGACCTTTGCTGCCTTGGTTGGCCAGCATCCAGACCAGGCTGAGGTGCTCAACAACCTGGGCGCTGCCAAGTTCCAGCAAGGCAAGCAGGCCGAGGCTGAGAAGGATTTCGAGGACGCCTTCAAGTTATCCCCAAACAGTCCCCAGATCCTCCTCAATCAGAGTGTGATCGCCTTCAAGAAGTTGGACAGCCCCGCTGGCATCGCCAAACAGGATGATGCCCGAAGAATTGCCCCGGACGTTTACGATGGGCTAAAGAACGCCAGTCAGTCTGGCACGGATCAGCGGGCCTTTGCGCTTCCGCTCCCCGACTCCCCAGGACGTACAAAGGCAATCAATGCAGGGCTAGCGGTCGGGGCTCCTCAAATGCCGCGTCCCCAGACTCCCATTCTTGTGTTTGGCATCGCCCTTCCCTTAGTGGCCCTGATCGGATTTATGATCCGCCTAGCCAGGAGTATCAAACAAGCTCATCCGACTCAGTGCGTGCGCTGCGGAGAACCCTTCCACACCACCGACAGCCCTGATGTGGAGGTCTGTTCGAGATGCCATCACTTGTTCGTGGTCAAGGACGGTCTCCATGGCGAAAGCCGAAGGCGGAAAGTGGAAGAAATCGCCGAACACCAGGGGGCTCAGCGATGGATTCATCGAGCCTTGGTGGTTTTGGTGCCGGGTGCAGATTTGTGTTTTCTCGGAAGGACTCGACAGGGGCTTGTTGAGCTCCTGTTTCTGAGCTTCGCCCTTGGGGTTGTTTTTGCCACGGGGCGGAGCATCCGCTATCCCGGTGAAATTCTCGCAGACCCTACCTCTACGTGGCTTCCTCTTGGCCTCGTACTTCTCACCATCTTGTTCCTCCGTTCGTGGCTCAAACTTCTGCCACGCAGCCGATCCTGAGGTGGAAACATGGCTCTAGAAGGCTCACTGCGGGACTTTGATCTCTTCTCGCTCTTCAACATGATCAAGACTCAGGGGAAGAGCGGTACGCTCGTGCTTTCCCGTGGGCAGGAGTTCGTCAAGGTATTCTTCGACCAGGGCGACATCGTGGGTTGTGATTCCAATCAGGTGCGCATGGAGGATCGGGTTGGCGCCATGCTCGTGCGTCTCGGTCGACTTTCCGGCGATGAACTCCTGGGCATGATCCAGAAACAGAGGCAGACCCTTAAACGGATGGGCACCCTGCTTCTGGAATCCGGCAAGGTCTCGAGCCAGGATCTTCAGGACGCCCTCTTCAACCAGGCGATGTCCATTATTTATCGTACCTTCCGCTGGATCGAAGGTGACTATCGCTTTGACTCAATGCTGCCTCTGGATCTGGACCGAGAAAATTTCCCTCCGATTCCCGTGGACACGGTGCTCATGGAAGCGGCACGGATCATGGACGAGTGGCCCGAGGTTCAACGCAGACTCCCGGATAACGCGATCCCGCTCCAGAAGACCACCTATGCGATGTCCCTCAAACTTGATATCGATCAGGAACTTTCCTCCGTACTCGAGGGCCGTGGAACCTATCACTCCGAGCGTTCGGGTCTCTCCCATGAGCAGGAGACTGTGCTTACGTATGTCAGCGAGCCTCAGAGCATTCAAGGCATCTTGCAGATCACTCGCTACGACGAACTCGACACCTGCAAGATCATCGCGGAACTCTTAGAGCAAGGACTCTTGGAAGTATCGCAAAATCGCGCGATGCCTGTAACTCCCGCCTGGAACCTGCCTGCGGAAGTCCATCGAGAACCCGTCGAGTTTTCTGGCCCCTCCCTCTGGTTCTGGCCCCTGGTGGCTCTTTTCCTGCTGGCCCCAGCCCTTACCTACGTACCCCGCTCCCGCGCCTCTCTCAACCTCGGTCTCGCGAGTCTCCAGCCCGCAGATGTTCGAATTGCCAAGGACCCAGTAACCCGTGACCGCCAAGCCTTCGCCCTGCGGATGGTTTCTCCAGTGGATGGGGGGATGGCCATCGCCAAAGAGCTGGATATCACCCTCGAAGGCGACCACAGCACCGCGCCGGATTTCACCAGACTACCGGACCCGCTTTTCGAGCCCGCACCCGTTTTAGTTCCTCCACTTCCTGCTGCGAAACCGATAAACAGGGGGATCAACTCAACTTTGAAGTGATTTGACGCTAGGTTCGGGGCAACGTGAAGGAAAAAATGGTTCCAAGCCCGGCCTCGCTCTCCACGCTCACGGTGCCGCCCATTGCTTCCACTAGGTGTTTCACGATGGCCAACCCGAGTCCTGTGCCGCCCAATTCCCGGGAGCGCCCTGCGTCGACTCGGTAGAAGCGTTCGAAGAGACGGGGCAAATGCTGCGGCGGGATGCCAGGTCCGGTATCACTCACAGTCATTCGCACCTTATCACCCTGGACATCGGGCCGCAGGTGGACAGTGGCTCCATGAGGGCAGTACTTGATGGCGTTATCGAGAAGATTGCCCACGATCTGCTCCATGGCGCGGCGATCCGCCAAAGCGAGAATGCCACGGGCATTGTCATCCACTTCCAGACGGATGCCTTTGTCTTGTGCCAAGCGGCTATAGCTTTTGGTCATCAATTCGGCGAAGACACCAAGGTCCAAGGGCTCCATCTGTAGGCGGAATTCCCGAGACTCGATTCTGGACAGATCCAGGAGATCTTCCACCAATTGGTGCAGCCTACCGGCGTTGCGCTCAATGATTTCGAGGAAGGGTCTCGCCGCGTCCGGGTCGTCCATGGCTCCACGTAGGGTTTCTGCAGCCGAACGCATGGAGGCCACCGGCGTGCGCAGTTCGTGAGAAGCGTTGGCCACAAAATCCTTTCGAATGGATTCGAGCTGGCGGAGCTGGGTTACATCAACGAGCACAACCAGAAGGTCGCCGTGTTCGTTCTCGAGTGGGCTCACGTGGGCCATCAGCCGGCGTGGCTTGATCCCTGCCAGTTCTATCTCACCGGAGGCTACTGCGGCCTGGCTCTGCCCTCGCCGTAGGATTTCCAGCAGGTCTGCATTGCGGATCACATCCAGCAGGGGTTTCCCGATGCAGTCGGCACCAAGGAGAAGCATGCCCCTAAGTGCTGGATTGGCGTGGATCACGTGAGCATTCCGATCCACCACCAGGACACCTTCCTGCATACCTGCCAGGATGCCTCCCAGGAGATCACGCTCGGTTTTCAGCTGTCGGAGTGCACCTGAAAGGTTTTCGGCCAGGCGGTCCAGGCTCTTCCCCAGGGTGGCGATTTCATCGTGCCCTGGGGTGCGCGTCCTTTCCCCTAGGTCACCTTCAACCATGCGCCCGGCTGTTTCCGCGAGTTGGCGGAGGGTCCGAGAAATCCTTCGCGTGGCCAAAGTGGAGACCAGACCGGCAAGAATCAAAGCCAGAATCGACGCTCCGAAAAGGAGCATTCGCAGGTTCACGATCGCCTGATCGATCTGCGATAAAGGCAGAGCCATGCGCACAACCCCAGCAACCAGCCCCTGCCGGTGAAAGGGGGTGGCGACGTACATCATTCGTTGCCCGATGGTGCTGCTGTGTCGCACGCTGGCGCCTCGGCCCTGGGTCAGGGCTTCCATGACTTCGGGGCGTTCGTTGTGATTTTCAATGAGAAGGACTTCTTTGGAATCCAGGCTGGAGTCACCTAGCACCACTCCATCCAGGGTGATGATTGTTACCCGTGCCTTCGCTCGCTGGCCCAGTTCAGTGGCCAGAGGCTGCCAAGTGTCGCGGGTTGATGACGGGGTGGCCTCGGCCAGCCTTGTCGCTTCGCGCTCGGCCATCTCGGTTCGGATCATCAAGTCGCTCCGGGTCTGGGCAGTCATCGTCTTGTCGAGGGATGACGTTAGGACAAGGTCGGAGATGAGCAGGGCCACTGCAATCACGCAGACTGAAATGATGATGAGCTTTCCACGTACCCCTAGCCTCACGAATGGACCTCCTCGGGGCTCGCGGCAAAGCGATAGCCGACACCTCGGACAGTCTCAATGTAGGCTTCCGCGGCGCCTAATTTTTCGCGAAGACGCTTCACGTGGGTATCCACGGTACGGGTTTCAGTGTCTGCCTGGAGTCCCCAGACGTCTTCAAGGAGGGAGGCTCGCGTCTGGACTCGGTTGCGGCGGTCGTACAGCATGACCAGCAAGCGGAACTCAATCGAGGTCAGCTGAGTCTCTATCCCGTCGACCCAGACGCGATGGGCGGCGGTATCGATCCGCAAGCGGCCAAACGTTAATGCAGCCTCGGCGATGGGGGATTTTGCGCTCAGGACCCGGCGCAGAATTGCTTGGACTCGCAGGAGCAGTTCTCGAACGCTAAAGGGTTTAACGACGTAGTCCTCGGCCCCCAGTTCGAAGCCTAAAACTCGGTCGATCTCTTCCCCCTTGGCTGTGAGCATGAGGATCGGAATATCCCTGGTCGAAGCCTCGGCCTTCAATGCCTTGCAAACCTCTGTACCGGGCAGATCGGGGAGCATGAGGTCGAGCATCACCAAATCAGGTTTTTGAGTTCTGGCGGCGCGCAGGCCTTCTGCTCCGTCAAGGGCCTGGAGTACCTCGTAGCCTTCCTTGCGCAAGTTATAGGCAAGGATCTGCTGAAGATCCGGCTCGTCCTCGATGACAAGGATTCGTGACATAGCGTTCCCTCATGCCTCATTATCCTTTCGGCCAGGAGACAGAAGGGAAACGATTTGGTGACGAGCCTGCGGCCACCTTGCAACGGAAGGACTTTTCGAAGATTGATCGATTGGTCCTCGTGGCTCAAAACCGAACTGTTACGCTCTCGTCTGCTTCCATATGCACGGTGTCCACAAACCGCACCCGGCGGGGGCTGTAGTTCAGGATCAGGCTGCTGGTGCGCACGCCATCACCGAAAAAGCGAACGCCCTTCAGTAGGTTGCCGTTTGTTACCCCTGCCGCGGCAAAGATGATGTGTTCTCCCGGCGCCAGGTCGTTGGTCTTGTATATGCGTCCGAAATCAACGCCCATACTCTCGGCCTTTTCCCGTGAAGCGGTGTTGGTATCGACTTTGAGGCGACCCTGAATTTCTCCGTTGAGGCACTTGAGGGCTGCCGCAGATAGCACGCCTTCAGGCGCACCGCCGATTCCCATGACGGCATGAATGCCGGTGCCGCTGACAGCAGCGGAAATGGCGGCGCTGAGATCCCCATCCCCGATGAGCTGGATCCGCGCCCCAGATTTGCGGATATCTTCGACCAGCTTGTCGTGTCGGGGGCGCTCCAGCACTACGACCGTGATGTCTTGAACCTTGCGGTGCAGGGCCTTGGCGATGGCGTTCAAGTTGTCGCCAACTTCGGCATCGAGGCTCACCTTGCCTTTGGCGGCGGCACCCACAACCAGCTTTTCCATGTAAAGGTCGGGGGCATGAAGCAGTCCGCCCTTCTCAGAGGCAGCGAGTACCGCGATGGCGTTGGCGGAGCCCGTGGCGCAGAGGTTGGTGCCTTCGAGGGGATCCACCGCGATATCAATGGCCGGAAAACCCATGCCCATGCCCAGTTTTTCACCCACGTAGAGCATGGGAGCCTCGTCCCGCTCGCCCTCGCCAATCACGATGGTGCCGTCCATCTGGATGGTTTCCATGGCGACCCGCATGGCTTCCACAGCCAGGAAATCGCTGTGCTTGCGATCACCATGCCCAATGCTGCGCGCGCAGGCGATGGCAGCCTGCTCAACAACCTTGAGAAATTCACCCGTAAGTGTCTGTTCCATGATTATCTCCAGAGGTATGGGTGAAGGGATCAGTCTTGGCGGGTGACGGCTTGTTGGATCCATTCAAGGAAGGGCACTGAACCTGCCTCAACGGGGAACATCAGGATTTCCGGTACTTCGTAGGTATGAAGTTCTGAAATGACCTGGGTGACTGTTTCGAATTGGCCGCGGGTGGTCTTGATGATGAGCATGACTTCCTCGTCCAGGTGGGTACCGCCCCGGTAGTAGTAGTAGCTCTTAAGTCCTGGGAGAATGCTCACGCAAGCCGCAATGCCCTGATCCACAAGGGCAGCCGCAATGGTGAGGGCTGTCTCCTCGCTGCCGCAGGTGGTGAAGATCGCGCATGCGTCAGTCATAGCCAAAGCCGCTCCCTTCGCCCTTCGGGCAGGTCACAATTCTGCCACGGACCTCGCCAATTTCCTACCGCCACGTTTGCATCGGCGGGTTAGGCTTCTTTATGCGCAGCATCGTCTGGTTCCGGGGGAAGGATCTTCGCCTGGGGGATCATGGTCCTATTTGTCAAGCCTTGGCCCAGGGCGAGGTGATTCCACTCTTTGTGGTCGACCCGTATTTCTTTGCACCTGCGAGAGCTGCTGGCATGGCTCACCGAATGCAGTTCCTGGTGGACTGCCTCGGGGACCTGGAACGGCGGATTGCCAGCCTGGGTTCGCGATTGGTCGTAGTTGCTGGGCGAAGCACAGAGTTGGTTCCCCAACTCGCAGTGCAGTGGCAGGCGGACCAAGTTCTGGCCCATCGTTGGAGCGAGTCCTTCGGTGTTCAGCGCGATGAACGCATTCACGCCGATTTGCAGAAAGCGGGCATTCGCTTTTCCCTCCACGAAGGTGAAACTCTGTCGCCACCAGGCTCCGTGGTCACAGGACGCGGCTCCATGTTCCATGTTTTTACACCCTTTGCTCGGGCCTTTTGGCGCCAAGGGAGATTCAGCAAACCACTCCCCGCACCGGTATCTCTACCGCCACTGCCCCGGCTTGAAGTTCTCCAAGACCGGATCCCTAGCCTTGGAGAACTCGGAATTATTGGGAATCCACTCCTGCCAAAGGGAGGCGAAGACCAAGGCCAGAAGCGCCTTGCCGACTTTCAGCGGGAGGGGATCCAAGGCTACCGCACGGCCCGAGATCGCATGGCAGACTCCGGGACCTCCCGGCTCTCCAGCGATCTTCACTTCGGGACGCTCTCCATCCGCACGGTCTGGCATGCGATCTCGCAATGTTCAGGGACTTTCCCCGAGGATGTATCGTGCTTTCTCAACGAGCTTCTGTGGCGGGAATTCGCCCACCACCTGCTGGCGGAAGAGCCGAGGCTTGCGACCCATCCCTTTAGGCCAGGGTTTGAGGACTTCCCCTGGCGGGAGGATGAACGGACCTGGAAAGCATGGAAACAGGGCATGACTGGTTTCCCTGTAGTGGATGCCGCAGCGCGACAGTTGTTGACCGAGGGCTACGTTCACAACCGGGCCCGCATGGTGGCCGCGAGCTTCCTGACCAAGCATCTGCTGCATGACTATCGCAGTGGGGAGGCCCACTATCTGGAATGGCTGGTGGATGGGGACTGGGCCAATAACAATCTGGGCTGGCAGTGGAGTGCGGGCTGCGGCGTGGATGCCCAACCTTGGTTCCGGATTTTCAATCCTACCGCCCAGGGCGAGCGCTTCGATCCCGAGGGCATTTACGTGAAACGCTGGCTTCCCGAGCTGGAAGGCATTCCAGCGAAATGGATCCATCGCCCCGGGGAAGCGCCGGAAGGGTACCGAAAGCACTGCACTTACCCGGACCCCATCGTGGACCACCGCGCCGCGCGAGCCCGCTTCCTGGAGGTGGCCAAGCGGCATTTTAAAACCAGGGAGACGCTGTTGGATGACCGACTCGGTGGTTGATGGGACAAGGATTGAATTCGGTTTCGGGGCGGCAAGGACCGATTATGATGGCCCTTTGCACCATCGATAACCTGGGCCGTTTTCCCCACTGAGCCCCACGCTCACGGCCTTCAGATCCAGCAGAGGAGTCATTCGTGGCAACCATTGGCGCATATCCAGGCAAGGACGGATTCAAGCAGATTGCTTCCCAAATCCGCACAACCGTAGAAACGGCCTTCTACGGCAACAACGTTCATTCCATCTCGACCGTGGCCGAAGCCTACCGGCTGGCAGAGAAGGCCCCCGGTACCGTGGTCCTGGACGGCATGCCCGTGTTCAAGCCCGAGGCTGTCGGCTTGCCTGCAGACGCCAAAGCGCTGTTGATGAACGATGGCGCCGTTTCAGGGCGAGCTGCTGCCGCCCGTCAGATCCTGGGGTGCCCGGGGGTGAACAAGGGCGATCTCTACAACAAGGTGGTCGAAGCCATCTACCAGACTCGCACCCGGCGGATGATTACCGCTGAAACCCTGGTGGGCCTGGACGAGGACTTCATGGTGAAGGCCCGACTGGTCATTCCCGAGGAGTATGCGAACACCCTCTACAGCTGGATGCTCAATTTTCAGTGGATCGACGAGGCATACGCCGCCCGCTATGAGGCCTCTAAGCCCTATCCCGAGGGCGATATCCTGGTGTTTTCCGATCCCGATTGGAGTCATCCGGACCACCCCTTGGGGCTGAGCTTCTTCGACAGTGAGCACAACACTTTGGCCCTTCTGGGCATGCGCTATTTCGGGGAACACAAGAAGGGCACGCTGACCTTGGCTTGGCACATCGCCGCGCGTCATGGCTATGCCTCCTGCCATGGCGGCATGAAGAGATACAGCCTTCCTGGTGGAAAGAGCTACGTTGCCGCAGTTTTCGGCCTGTCCGGCTCTGGCAAGTCCACCATCACCCACGCTCGCCATGGCGAGAAATACGACATCACTGTGGTTCACGACGATGCCTTCGTGATCAATGTGAAAGAAAAATATTCCATTGCCCTGGAACCAGCGTACTTCGACAAGACCCAGGACTACCCCATGGACTGCGAGGACAACAAGTTCATCCTTACGCTCCAGAACAACGGAGTGACCCGTTATCCGGATGGCAAACTGCGCGTGGTCAGTGAAGATCTGCGCAATGGCAACGGTCGTGCCGTGAAGTCCAAGCTCTGGAGCCCCAACCGCGTGGATCGTATCGACGAGCCCATCAACGCCATCTTCTGGCTGATGAAGGACGAAACCCTGCCTCCGGTCCTCAAACTTGAAGGCCCAAGCCTGGGCTCCGTGTTCGGCGCCACCCTTGCAACCAAACGCACCTCCGCCGAGCGTCTGGCATCGGGTGTGGATCCCAATGCGCTGGTGGTGGAGCCCTACGCCAATCCATTCCGCACCTATCAACTTTCCTTGGACTACGATCGATTCAAGACGCTCATTGTCGACGGTGTGGCTTGTTATGTGCTGAACACGGGTTCGTTCATGGGCAAGAAGGTGCAGCCTGCCGATACCCTTGGCATTCTGGAGGCCATTGTAGAAGGCAAGGCCGAGTTCAAGGCATGGCAGCCATTTGAAGACCTCAAAATCCTGGACTGGCCAGGTTTCCCCGCAGACCTTGCCAACCCGACCTACCGCACTGAGTTTAAGAAGCGCATCACCGATCGTCTGGCCTTTGTCCTGACTCGTGAAACAGAAATGGGCGGTGCCGACAAGCTCCCTGCAGATGCCCACCAGGCCTTGGAGGATGTGCTGGCCAAGCTGGGGTGAGTCCGGTGGACTAACAAAAAGCCCCGAAACCTAATGGTGACGGGGCTTTAGTGCTTCTGGTGGCTGGAGGCGGATTCGAACCGCCGACCTAAGGATTATGAGA
>JFJP01040152.1_pt1 | contig 11790 bp, 8 predicted proteins | sample 431651 | NCBI WGS metagenome assembly JFJP01 (sample SAMN02602958, study PRJNA72255) | Microbial mat metagenome, whole genome shotgun sequencing project. | biome: fresh water; feature: sink hole; material: water; isolation source: purple microbial (photo- and chemosynthetic) mats found in... | reverse complement strand
AAGCTGCTGCTTCAATTCGGTCTTTGCACATTTGGCAAAGCCCATTAACAAAGATTGTTACATTTTGTTGGCTTTGCGCCAGTACGCTTTGGGTTAATACAAAAACGGTAAAACTTATTATTATGATTATTTTTTTCATTGTCTTATTTTTTTTAAATTATAGCTTGGAATTGACATTGTTTAAAAAAAAGGTTTAATTTTCCCTTAAAATCTGCAATACCTGACAGATTTTTTCTGTAAATCAAACTATTAATTCTAATTATCGAGACTCAAACAAGTAAAATTTGTCTGGTTTTCATTTTTTTTAGAAAATAGTTTGCTTTTTATCAATTTTTGAGCTACTTATTATTTTTTGATTTTAAATTTTATGTAGTGCTTGAAAGAAAACGCATCTTTTGCATTATTTTGAGATTTCAAAATATTTAAAATCTGCTGTTTTTGTTCAAATACTATGTATCAGTAAAATAGGGATAAACATAGATTATTATTTATTGAAAAAAGAAAATCAATAAATAACAAAATACCAACTGATACAAAAAATAAGGAATGATTATGCTTGAGGCGGGTGCCAAATAGAATTGACAGTGTTGGTGTATTTGTTCTCTTTGTATATAAACAAATCATTTTCAATAAAGAAACAATTAAATTGCAGTGCTATTAAAGAAGAAAAAATTGAAGCACTTATGTGAGTTGCACAATGGCAATGGTCTTTGCAATGACAATTTTCGCTACAATTTTTACAAGCTTTCTTTTTATTGGCACTAGGTAATTCTTTCTGTTGCGAGAAAGAATAAGAATTTTGGGTTTGGTTAATGGTTTTGTTTTGAGTATATTTTTGGAGATTAGTACAGCAATCACTTTTACAAGCAAAAAGTGCTTGCGTGGAAAGCAAATTGATAAATGCCGTCAAAAACAATATGTTTACAAATAATCTCAACTCAATGCTTTGAATTAAAAAATAAATACTAAAATATCTTTATTTGTAAGATGCGCAAAACTAGGTAAAAAATTTTAATTAAATTATAAATTTTATTTTTTTAACAAAACAAAAATATATACAAAACAAAAAGCGAGAATAAACGATTTAATGTATTTTGATAATCAATGCTTTAATTCAATTTAAGAATTTTTAAATAAAAAAAAGATTAATTTGATTTAAGTTTGCGCAAGTTTTGTAAAAAAGATGTGTCTTATTTTTAAAAAACAACAAAATAGTTTTCACTAAAATTTAGAGTATTGCTTTATTTTTAGAAATTTAGATAAAAGAAATAAAAAAATCACAATTAAAACAATGTTTATGAATAAATTAGTATTTTCTACCCTTACCACAATCTTAACCCTATTTTTAATTTCAAGCTCAATTGCTTTGTTTGCGCAAGGCGGACAAGGTGGCGGTATGCAAGGCGGCGAACGCCCAGCTATCGGCATTCTCAAAGGAAAAGTCATTGACCAATCGACCAAAGAACCTGTTGAATATGCAACTATTTCTATTCACAATTTGCGCGATTCGAGCTTAGTTACCGGTGGCATTACCGATGCGAAAGGTTCGTTTAATATCACTGAAATTCAGCTAGGTATGTATTTTGTGAAAGTTGGTTTCATAGGATACGATGCAAAAATTATTTCGCCCATCAAGCTTTCGCCCAAAGGCGATGGAATAGAGCAAGATTTGGGTGAAATTATACTTGGCTCTAGTTCTCAGCAAATCAAAGAAGTAGATGTTGTAGCCGAAAAAATGGTAGTTACCAATGCCATTGATAAAAAGGTGTTTAACGTTTCGCAGAGTTTTGCAAGCAACGTATCGTCGGCTTCCGAAATTTTGCAAAATATCCCTTCGGTTGATGTGGATATTGACGGCAACGTTTCGTTAAGAGGCAGTGGCAATGTGCGCATTTTGATTGATGGCAAACCTTCGGGCTTGAGCAGTGCCGATTTGATGCAACAAATTCCGGCTTCGAGCATCGAAAGTATTGAAGTAATTACCAATCCTTCTGCAAAGTATGACCCTGAAGGTATGTCGGGAATTATCAATATTGTGTTGAAAAAGAACAAACTAACCGGATTCAACGGAATGGTAACCGTTAATGCAAGCCCTGGAAATATGTACACCGGAGGGGGACAGATTAGTTACAAAAATAAAAACCTGAACCTATACGCAAACTACAATATGCGTGATATGGATCACGAAATGACTTCCGATATTTACCGCGAATCGTATTACAACGGCGAAACGACTATCTTAGACCAAACTGGCGAAAGACTTTTCAATATGGCAGGGCAAATGTTCAAAGTAGGCATGGATTATAGTTTTAACGACAAAAATACCATCTCATTGAGCAGTTTAATAAATACACGTAATTTTAATGCAAATTCATATACTTCAAATAGTTATTTAGACGGAAATCATTTAATTACAAATACTTCCGAAAGAAATAGTATAAACGAAAATGGCGGCGGTGGTTATGATTTGACCCTTAATTATTTGAAAAAATTTGCCGATAAAGGGCACGAATTGAGTTTTGATGCAAATTTTTCTAATTTTAATATGGAAAGTAACGGAAGCTACAACGAAACATTTACTCCGGTAACTGATATATTGTTGCAAAAAGATTTCGGAACTGTTGATAGAAATGCGTATCAAGCTCAATTGGACTATGTGAAAACAAAAGGAGATAATTCTAAATTTGAAGCGGGTTTGAAATTTCAAAATACCGACATAAGAACAATTTATTCGCAAGAAGCTTTTGATTATGACTTGAATAGCTATGTGGAAGACCCAGACTTAGCCGATGACTTCAATTACAACGAAAAAATTGCAGCCGCTTATGCTATTTATGGCAAAAAAGTTGGTAATTTCAGCTTTCAAGCAGGTTTGCGAGTAGAACAAACCGCTACCGATTTTACGCTTATGAGCACCAACGACCATTACATTAACGATTATTTTGCCTATTACCCAAGTGCACACGTGCAATGGGAAAAACAAAAAGGCGAAACCTTACAATTGAGTTATTCAAAACGTGTAAATCGTCCACAAGGTCGTTCGTTGAACCCACGTGTAAGATACGATGACCCATTAAATTTGAGCAAAGGAAATCCGTACTTAATGCCGGAATACATAAATTCGGTAGAGTTTGGTTACATGCGTTATTGGGAAAAAATTTCGATAACCTCATCGGTTTATTATCGTCAAATAGTGGACATGATTGCCGAAATTACAACTGTTGATGCCGATGGAATTTCAATGACCACTTCCGAAAACATTGCTTCGGGAAGTAACTACGGATTTGAATTGGTTTTCAACGCAAGCCCTTACAAATGGTGGAATTTAACACTAAGTACAAACATTTATCGTAGCACCATCGATGGCTCTAATTTAGAAGTTGCCATGAACAACGAAGGCACTATTTACACTACTAAATTGATGAGTACTTGGAAGATACAAAAATTATTTGATGTTCAACTATCAGGTAGATACCGTGGTCCGCAAATTATGGCACAAGGCGAAATGGAAGACGAATACTCGTTCGACCTTTCGCTCAAAAGACAATTCTTAAAGAACAGATTAACAGCTACTATACGCATCAGCGACCTATTGGATAGCGAACTTAATACATCGACCATGAGCAGCTCTAATTACTACCAAACGAGCGAAAGAAAACGCGAAAGCCGCTTTGTTTACGGTGGATTGACTTATACTTTTGGTAAATTGTCGCAACAAAGCAAAAAGAAAAGAGGCGATATGGAAGAAGGAAACGGTGGCATGATGGATATGGATTAATAAAAAAACCGGCATAGATTTATTTATTATTGAAACAGGTGGCTTTAAGCCATCTGTTTCAATTACACCTCTATTTTTTTACGTTCGCAGAAAAAAAAGCAGCATTCCAATTTACAAAACACAAGCAACAAATTCACAACTAAAGATACACAACCCCAATTAATATTAAAATATAAATATTTTGTTTGTATTTTATGTTTTAATAGGACAAATTGAATTTTAGTGTTTTCATTTTTTCAAATTTTAGCAAAATTGTGTATAATTATACACGGCATTTTGCAGCGCGAATAGGCACTAAATAAGTATATATTTGATTTTTAGAAGTGAAAATAACCACTTAATAAGTATATATTGCATTTTTGGAAGTGGAAATGACCACTTACTATTTATAGATTTGATTTTTAGAAGTGGAAATGACCACTATGTAACTATAAAACCCATTTTTAGAAGTGGAAATGACCACTTAGTAGTTATTTAGGGGGTTCGTTGGGCTGAAAAGTGCGTTTTATAGTTATACAATGGTCATAAAATTTTCAAAAAGAGCCTTGTATAACTATACAATGGTAGTGTGCAAAAAAATAATGGCATACTAGTAATTGTATAGCGGTTATTTTTATTTTAAAAATGAGGCTTGTACCGATAATAAGTATATATTTTTTTTTCCGAATTATTAATTTATAATTAACCAGTGTATTTTATCAAAAAAAAACACTCAATATAGACCTTAAATTGAGCTAAAAAACCTAATTGAAAGGTGCAAAAACAACCATAAAAACCTTATTACTTTTTTTTTTTTTGAAAACAATGAATTAATTTATCCGACAAACCGCCCCAAAGGGCTAAGTGGATTTAATTTCAGCCTTTTAACAATATTAGCCCATCAATTAAACCATAGACTTTTTAAAAAAGCCCTCTTGCTTTGAGTTCCAAGTATTTGTTGATGGTATTGATGCTCAAATTTTGAGGTTCGGTCAAAATAGAATGAATGCCATGTTGTTGCAATTCCTTCACAATTAAGCGTTTCTCGTACCGAAACTTTTCGGCAATCGTTTTGATATACACTTGCTCCAAAGTAGCCGTTGTTTGGTTTAGCAATTTGTTAATTTCGGTATTGTCGAAAAAAACAACAATAAGCACATGATTTTTTGCCAACTTACTTAAATATTTCAACTGCTTGCGCATCGACGAAATACCTTCAAAATTTGTGTATAAAATAAGCAAACTTCGGTGTTTTATTTTCCGATGAATAATAGAATAAACAAGCTCAAAATCAGGTTCTTTGTAATTTGTTTGCTGTTTGTAAAGCAATTCCATGATGTTCATCACTTGCTTTTTGCTTCTCTCGGCTGGAAGCAAGGAATGTATTTTGTTTGAGTACGTTAGAAAGCCCGCTTTGTCGTGCTTGAGCATAGCAATATTAGAAATTACAAGGCTTGCATTGATGGCATAATCGAGCAAACTCATGCCTTCAAAGGGCATTTTCATATTGCGCCCCATATCTATAAGGCTGTAAACTTGTTGCGACTTTTCGTCTTGAAATTGATTCACCATCAATTGGTTGCGTCTTGCTGTTGCTTTCCAGTTGATGGTTCTGAAATCGTCGCCTTTGGTATAGTTTTTAATTTGCTCAAACTCGTTGTTGTTGGCTATTCGGCGTATTTTTTTCACACCTACTTCGGTCAAACGATTGGAAATAGCCATAATTTCGTACTTGCGCATCTGAATAAACGACGGATAAACAGGCACATACGCATTGCGGTCGAAAACAAATTTGCGTGAAGCAAGCCTAAAGAAGCTCGAAACATAAATATTTAATGCACCAAAGTGATATTCACCACGTTCGTTGGGTTTGAGCTTATAAAGAAATGTTTTTTCCTTGCCCGAATCTACTATTTCATTGATTTCAAAATCACGTACTTGAAACTGAAAAGGTATTTCATCAATTATCCTTACAAAGACTTGAAACTTGTAATTGTTCAAAACATAAAGTTTTATGGCATTCTCGTCGCCATTTGAAAGTCTTTCGGGCACTTGCCTATTGGCAAGAATCGCTTTTTGAGGCGCATTGTAAAGCATGAGCAAATCAACAGCAAACCAAAGCACAAAAAGCCAAAACAAGGCTTTACCCACCGCCAAAAAAAACGGAAAGAAAAAACCAAACACAAACACAGTAACTATTCCGGCAAAAACCCAGAACAATAAATGATTTAGATATAAAGACTTTATGAATTTCAATGTTTTATCGTTTTTATTAACTAAACAAATTGATAACGTAACTTGCTATCAACAAATTAATTATTCAATATTTTTAACCAATTTTACAAAATTGGCAATTATTGTTTTGCGCAATGCAATAAATTCTCTATTTTGATTAATTTTCTCTATTTCAATCTGTTTCAACAAAGATAAAAAAGATATAAGCTCGGAAATATCCTTTTTTTTATCAAACATTATTTTTTGCCTATTGATTATATTTTTAAGGTCATTCAAAATAAGTAACCTTTTCTGAACCAATTCTTTTCTATTCAAATCGCAACTATCAATAGTATATTGCACTCTTTCATTTAGCGAAGTAACATACCCCGTTTTTTCGCCAATTAGTTGAAAAAGAATAGTATCGTCAAAGAAAACTTGGTTTTCTCTTTCTGGGTTTACTAGCAAAGGCTGTTCTTTTTCATCTAACTCCTTTGAAATAGTCTGAAAATCAATAAATTTCAGTAACTCAAAATCGTCAATTTCCTGTTTTACTCCTTTTATTGCAAATTTATTGCTTTTTTTTCTATTGCATTGAGCGCAGCAAAACAATAAATTATCCCAACTAAAAGACAACCAATAATAGATACTTTTGGGGCGATAATGTTCTATATTTTTATCAGTATCGTCTAAATTTTTCTCGCAATAAGCGCATTTATTATGATAAATTTCTATCAGTTTTGATTGAACATCTTTGGTTTTATAAGCCAAATTAGACACGTATTTTTTAGCCTTTTTATTTTCTAAAAAGGCTTTTTCGCGAGCTTTATCTATTAATGATGCCGGAATATTTTCTATATTTTTAGTTATAGCTATCATTAAAATTGTATTTTATCAAGTTCCTCTTCTATTAGCTTCATTACCTTTTCATCGGTCAAATTGGGCTGTTTCTTTATATTTTCGCTTATTTTTTTATGAATTTGCGAATAAATATAATCATCGCTACTAATAAATTCTGGTTTTATATCGTCGGTTGTAAAAGTATCTAATTGCCATAATAGCGAAGTAATAAGGCTGTTAGCTGTCATATTTTGCATTCCTATTTTGGGACTGGCTATTTTGGTATTTCCATCTTCTTTATACACTTTATAAAAAATTGCATCTTTTGAAGCACCAAGCGTAAGCACCGGACTGTGGGTAGAAATAATAAATTGAACCTTTGGAAACCAACTTCTTAGCTTACGTACAATTTCATAACTCCATTTTGGGTGAAGAAATAAATCTAGCTCATCAATCAAAACAATTCCATCTAATTCACTGGTTAAATGAGCATTAGAATTTTGCGGCATATCAAAAAGGCGAGAAATCATATCTACTACCCAAATCAAAATACTTCTATACCCGTCTGCAAGTTGTTCAAAACTAACCAAAGTTTCTTTTTCAGAGAAAAAAACTTCCGTATTTTTTTCGCCTGCTTTTACTTCTATCATTACATTTTGGTGCAATAAATCTTTGAGTAAATCTATTGCATTTTCTAAATCGAAACCCGAATCTATTTTGGAAACATTTTTTTTGTAAAACAAATCGGAAAGCCAATCAACAGGGTGTATTAATTTATAATTTTGAGAAAATAAAGACATAAAATCATGCGACTTTTTTAAATACTCTGTCTGATTATTTCTATTTGTTCCATAAGCAAAAACATTAGGGATATACGAAAAATCATTGGCTGCATTTGAAATAACAAAATCGTCGGTAATATCGGCTTTTAATTCTAACAAAGGATTTGATTTTATTACATTTAACACTTCTGAAATAGTGCTTGGTATCTGGCTTTTTATAAAATTCCCTTTCAATGCTAGGAATATAGCCTGCAATAAAATTGTTTTTCCGGCTCCATTTTCGCCAAGCAAATAAATTTCTTTGCTTTTTAAATTTTTAAATTCTATATTTTGAATCGAAAAATAATTTGCTATGCTAATACTGTTTATATATCCTTCTATTTCAATAGCTTGTAATGTATTCGACGACACTTTTGTTTCATAAACCCAACTTAAAAACTGATCAACTTGTATTGCTATCGGATAATTACTTTCCGATTTAGGCAAAACTATTTCTTTATATAATTCAATTATTGGTTTAATTATGTGTTGGTATTTAATATATTTTCCCCATTCTTTGTCGTTTCGCTCTTCTTTTATGCTGATTTCTAAAAATTTAATTGCTTCTCGGTCTCTATGATTGTAAAAAACAAAATCATTTGCAAATTTTTGCCCAATTATCTCACTTATTGCTGAAATACCCCAATACTTTAATTTATACTTTTTGTTGGAAAGTACATTTTTCAATCGTTCGTTTATCTCGTTCGTTTTATCTTCGGTTTCAAATTGCTGTGTTAAATACAAAAAAGTTTCTTTTAATTTGTCTATTTTATTATTTTCATCGTTTGTGGCTCTTGTGCGAGCTAGCGGCAACGAATTAAACGAATGTATATGATTACCAAGTTCTTTTACCCAATACCAATCCAATTGATTTATTCCTTTGTCAAAGAAAGTTTGAAAAAAAACATCAAATTTATCTAAAAATGTTGCTTTTTCGAACCATACTTTTGAAATAAGAGCAAACTCGTTAAGGTATTTAATGACTTTTGTGTACATATTTTTTCTATAAAAATTTTCGAACTAAAATACTTACCTTGGCACTTCTACCGAGTTTAAAATTTGCTTGATAATTTCATCGGGGCTAATGCCTTCCATTTCCTTTTCGGGCGAAAGGATAATGCGATGACGCATAACAGGATACGCCATTTCTTTGATGTCGTCGGGCGTTACAAAATCCCTGCCTTGAATGGCGGCGTAAGCTTTTGCCGAATCCATGATTGCTATTGACGCTCTGGGAGATGCACCCAAATACAAGGCATTGTTGTTGCGTGTTTTGTTCACAATTTGTGCTATGTATTTTATCAAATGCTCCTCTATCACAATATCTTTTACAATTCTTTGGTATTCAATAATTTGCTGCTTAGTAAAAAGAGCCGTCATTTCTTGTACTTCGTTCTTACCTTTTCCGGCATTTTTATTTTTCAAAATCTCGGTTTCTTCTTCCAAACTTGGATAATTTACCGTTATTTTGAACAAAAAGCGGTCGAGCTGTGCTTCGGGCAAACGGTAAGTTCCCTCTTGTTCTATTGGGTTTTGGGTAGCAAAAACAATAAAAGGCGCTTGCATGGGGTAAGTATTGCCATCGATAGTGGCTTGGCGTTCTTCCATAACCTCAAAAAGAGCGGCTTGCGTTTTGGCAGGAGCACGGTTTATTTCGTCGATGAGAATTAAATTACCAAAAATAGGACCTTTGTTGAACTCAAAAGCAGAACTGGATAAATTAAAAACCGAAGTTCCCAAAACATCGGTAGGCATCAAGTCGGGAGTGAATTGTATGCGCGAGAAATTAGCGGAAATACTTTTAGCCATCAATTTGGCTGTAAGTGTTTTAGCAACACCCGGCACTCCTTCTATTAACACATGCCCATTGCTCAAAATGGCTACCAAAATAGAATCTACCATCTTTTTTTGTCCCACAATAACGGTCGAAATTTGTGTGCGCAATTTTTCAGTAGCTTCGTTAAGTACTTTTAAATCAATTCTATTTTCAAATAAACTATTTTCCATTGCTTGCTATTTACTTTGAAATTTACTTTTTGTTTTGTATTTCTTTTTTCCAATACAAAAATAGAAATTTTTTTTTTAACAAAAGAATAAAAATCTTTTTAATTTTGCATAAAACTTGTATTAATAAAGAAAAACTTTCGTTTAAATACATGTATTCAAAAAAAAGTTTTTCTTTTTTTAATCCTTTAGTGAACTGTAACTAAATCAACGCAAAAAGGTAAAGTTTACAACATTTAAAACAAACCAGACAATGTTATCACTTGCAAAAAAAACAGTTTTGATTGTTCTATTACTATTTTCGGCAAATAGTTTTTTTGGACAAGTTAAATTTACAAATTTTCCCGATAGTGCAAAAACAGGCATCGTTTTGAATTGCATCGAAATTGATGGACACATTGTTCCGCACGTTTTTATTCGAGAAATAATTATTTTACCGCCACGCACATTCAAAAACAAGCGCGAAAAAGAACGCTATACTCGTTTGGCTCACCATGTTAGAAAAGTATATCCATATTCGCAAATTATCAAATACATGTTGCTTGATATTGCCAAAGAAATGGAAACGCTGCCCAACGAAAGGTCGAAAAATGTGTATGTGAAGCGCAAAGAAAAGGAACTGAAAAAAGAATTTGAAGGGCAACTGCGGCAACTGACTTTTACGCAAGGGCGAATTTTGATAAAACTGATAAACAGAGAAACAGGCGAAACAACTTTTGATATTGTGAGGGATTTAAAAGGCTCGCTTTCAGCATTTTTCTGGCAATCGGTAGCTGTTATTTTCAATTCGAGCCTTAAATACGAATACGATGCCAACGGCGACGACAAACTGATAGAAGAAATAGTAGTAAGAATAGAAAACGGACAACTGTAATGAAAAATAACTGGAACAGAGACAAATACATCGAAGCGTGGGATTTTGCAACGCTAAAACATAGAGGACAGGTTTATGGAGCTAAAGAAGAAGGAGTTGAGATAGATTACATCAACCACATTGGCGCAGTAAGCATGGAAATAATGTGGTTTTTGAGCAACTCTCAAAATAGCTACAATGCCGATTTGGCGTTGCATTGCGCCATATTGCACGACACGTTGGAAGACACCCAAACCGATTTCGCGGAAATAGAAGAACTATTTGGAAATCAAGTTGCCAACGGAGTGCTTGCCCTTACAAAGGACAAAAATTTGCCCAAAGACAAACAAATGACTGACAGCCTCATGCGCATACAGCAACAGCCCAAAGAAGTTTGGCTAGTAAAAATGGCTGACAGAGTTTCAAACCTTTGTGCACCACCTTTTTACTGGAAAAATGAAAAAATAATCTCCTACCAAAAAGAAGCCGAAACAATTTACAATGCACTCGCTTCGGCTGATAGTTTAATGGCAGAGCGTTTGATGGAAAGGATAAAAAAATATTCGATTTTTCTTAAATAAAGTCAAAAGAAAACCGCACTCGATGCGGTTTTTTGCTATTGATACAATTGGCTTAAAGTCATCTGTATCAATTCTTTTTTTAGTTGCAATACCTTTTTATATGCTCTCATATTTCGACAAACAGACAAAACCATTTGCTTTTTTACAAAAAAAATGCACAAGCTCACGTAAATTCGCTCTATTTGCTGTTTGCTAAAAGCATTTGGTAAAATTCATCTATTGTAAGCGTTTTTACTTTCGGAAAATCAATTGTTTTTAAAATATTGAAGTGTTTGTCGTGAGTTACTATATAATCAGCATTTCCTACAATTGCACAATCAACGAATTTATTATCGTCTCTGTCTATAGATATTAATTCCCATTTGTAAAAAGGATTTACTAAAAATACATTTGGAAATAGTAGCATAAAATCTAAAGAGTTATTAGCCATTGAAATTCCGAATTTTTCATTGATTTTTTCGGTATATTCAAGTAGTATTTCATTGCTCACCAACAAATCATATTCGCCGGTCTGCAATTTTTCAAATATCCAGTAATACTTAAATTTTGACGAAATAGAAACAAGAAATACATTTGTATCTAAAACTATTTTTAATTTATTGATTTTCATCGTATAACCAGCTATCTATTTCAGTTTCAGAAATTCCTTTTTCTTCGATGGCTCTATTTGCAAGCATTGATAGTTTATCGGCAAAAAATTTCGCCAATATTTTTTTTATT
>JFJP01040151.1_pt1 | contig 11790 bp, 11 predicted proteins | sample 431651 | NCBI WGS metagenome assembly JFJP01 (sample SAMN02602958, study PRJNA72255) | Microbial mat metagenome, whole genome shotgun sequencing project. | biome: fresh water; feature: sink hole; material: water; isolation source: purple microbial (photo- and chemosynthetic) mats found in... | reverse complement strand
CATTAGCTAAAAGTAAAAAGACTAGTTGTTGATTTTGAAAAATATTTTTTATGAAGAAAACTTTCCAAAGTATAAAAACAGCCACATGTCCTAGTGTATTAAATATTTTCTGAGTACTATAATATTTTTTTTTAGTATATTTTTTCAAATATTTATTAACTAAATTATCCATAAAATCAAAAGTCTTTGGTCTATTAGTATCCATTTTATTAGCTATAAAAACTGATAAATCAAAAAATATCTTTTTTTCATCTTTTACAATGAGATGTTTATCCATAACTTGTAATACACAATACTTAAAAATATATAAAAACAAAAGTCCCACAAAATATAGGAAAAATTTTGTTTTATTTACATTAATCTCTTTTGTTTTATTAAAGTTTTTAAAGAAAGATAGTATAAAGTTTTTTTTCTCTGTGTCTATGGGACTATCTTGAAGAGTTTTTAGTATTTGTAGAAAAAATATAGATAGAAACTGAACTTTCAAGAAAGCCTCTCCCGCTCCAAAGGCTAAATGAGTTGCTATATTATAAATTGGTGGAGAAACTTTTAATTGCATAAAATATTTTTCTTTTTATATATTAACTATTACTAATTTTTTTAAAAATCTTTTTAGATTATTTTTAATATAGAATATTTTTATTATCTATTTTTTCTCTAATTTTATTTGTTTATTAAAGAAATTTGATTCATGATTTGTGGCTATTATAACTATTTTAAAGTGATCATTGATTTGTTTTAGTATAAAATCTCTATCTTCATTGTCTAATTCGTCGAAAAAATCTTCAGAAACAAAAATATCATTAAAAAGCATAGATCGAGCAATTTCTATTAAAATCTTTTCCTTTTTGGTATAAATACTTTTTAGACCAATAGGAGTTTTCATAAAATTTTCATTTCTAGATATCATTTTCCATAAAATTCTTACCTTTTCTAATTTTAAAAATATTTCTTGTTCATCTATATTTGGTTTTGCTATCATGAAAAAATCTTCCAAAGGACAACTGACTTTATAATTTGTAGTAACTATTGGTATATAAACATTATTTTCTTTACCTCCTATTATTTTTTTGCCATTGGATATATCATTTAGAAAAGTACTTATGCCAAAACCATTTATTCTTACTCTATCTCCAGATTTAAACTCTAGATTATATTTTGATAAAATAAAATTTTTAATTTTTTGCCTGGTTTCATATTTTTCTTTATTAACTATTCGGTCTGGTATAGAAATATTTCCGTCATAAAAAGTTTCGAAAAATTTTTGAAAATCTTCGTCAAAGATAAAAGATCCCAAAATAAACAAAAAACTTATATTATTTAATTTATCAGTTAATAAAAAAGCCAAAGCTGGAATGCAACAATATTTTATAATTTGCAAAACCGTCCTCCAACTTTCAGTTTTAAATCTTCCTATAGTATAATCTTCTTGTTGTTTAACATTTTCATCTAAAATAATTGGAAAATCGAAATTTCTGTGAATATTTATTTTTTCCCAAATAGAATAAATTTGAAAATTTGGCTCTATAGCTCTTTTGAAAAAATAAAAAATAATAAAAGAAAATAAAAATATAGTCAAAAGAAATATAAGGGTATAAATTGGAGCAAAAAATAAACCAACAGCCAGAAAAGCAAAAGAATTTACAAAAAAAGAACTGTAAAGGAAAAAAATAGACTTCATCTGCAAATTAAAATAATATCTAGTCATTTGTAAAAGTGACCAATCTTCAGAAGGACGAAAATCTTTCTCAAGAGATTTTCTTTCTATTTCCTGTAAAACATTTATTTTTAAATCAATTTTTACTTTTTTCATAAAAGATTTGACTTTCTTTTTTCTAAATTTATCCAATGGTTTTAATAGATATTGAGACAAAAGTAAGGCTGCAATCAAATATTCTCTAATACCAAAATTTTTTTCTATCCCTAAAAAAACGGATTCCAATACAGAAGAAATGGAAAGCTCTGATCCATTTTGCATTTTTAAAAGTAGAATAGAAATTAATATTTTATGATTCCAAAGTAAACCAATGAAATTATATAAAAGAGAAGAAAAAAATGCCGGATAAAAATCCTTTTTATTTTCCATACATTTATTTATAACTAAACCTAATGAGCTTATATTTTGATCATCTGATGCAATAAACATTTTCTCTTGAGTAGAAGTAGAAAAAAAAAACATATATAAGTTTTCAAAATAAAAATTTACAAGGAATTAAAGTGAGGTTTTTTATTTATATATTTATAAAATTAAAAAATAGAATTCTTTAATTATTGAATCAAAAGATGAAGTAATGAAACCAAATCAAAATAATTGTAGTTATGGATCTTTAGTTTTTTATCTAAAAAAAAGATATTTTAAATACATTCTATAATGAAACCATTAAAGAGTAATTAACTTTTTGTGACATAATAAAGATAGGAAAAGTTAAAAAATAAATTTTATTCCCGATTTTTTATTTTATAAACATTATTTTCTTTTAATGTTACCAGTCCAGAGATTTCCATTTCTACAATAATGGATAAAACAGCATTTATACTTAAACAAGAAATAGATATTAAACTTTCTAAAGAAGTTGGTCCACTGGAAAGTAAATTGTAAATTAAATTTCTTTCATTATCAGATACATTAGAAAATGTTGTATTAGCTGAATTTGAAAAATCAGGTTCTTTGAAAAATACTTCTTCTTTAAAATCATCGAAACTAGTTAAAATTTTAGCCCCAGTTTTTATGAGATTATTATTACCCTTATATCTAATATCATAAGGATGTCCTGGAACTGCCCAAACTACTTTTTTCATTTTTCTTGCTTCATTTGCCGTGATTAAAGCCCCAGAACTTTCTGTACTTTCTATGACAACTGTTGAGCTCCCCAAAGCTGCTAAAAGAGCATTTCTTCTGGGGAAAAAAGTCTTATTAGCAGGAAATCCAATGGGCTGCATAGATAAAACTAACCCATTTTTATAAATTTTTTCTTGTAAAAATTTATTTTCAAAAGGATAAAAATCATTTATTCCACCAGCAATTGCTGCAATAGTACCATTTTCCAAGCTTTTTTTATGAGCTACAGTATCAATTCCTAAAGCTAATCCAGAGGCAATTATAAATTTCTCTTTAGCTCTTTCTATAAATTCTTCACAAAAAGTTGTACCATTGCAAGATGGATTTCTAGTGCCAACAACAGTAAGTATATTTTTCTCCAAAAGATTTTTATTTCCCTTATAAATCAAAACCGGAGGAATGGCAGATATAAAATTTTTTATTAATGATAAATCCTTAGATCCTATAAAATTTGGAAAATCATTGTTTCCATAAATTAAAAAATTTGCCCCAAATTCAAAAGTCTTTTCTATTTCTATTTTTATATTTTTTTCTTCTTCTAAAACAATTGATCTTTTATTCCAAAAAAAATTTATATTTTTTAATTTTTCTAAAGCCTGAGAAAATGGATTTTTGCTACCTATAAAAATGTCTACTAAATATCTAAAACCAATATTACCAATATTTTTAGATCTATACAAAAGTATAGCCCTCTCCAATTCTTGGTAAGAATACATTAAAGAAATATAACAAATAATTGATCTTTTTTCATAAAAAATTTATTTTTTTATTAACTCATCTGTAAATTCTCTCAATGTGTTCTAGCTTAACTACTGGCAGAATGAAACTTCATTACTTTTAAGATTAACTAAGAATTTTAGTCATTATGAAACGCGTAAAAAATTTTTTAATTGTTTTTTATTATTAGAAAAAATCAAAAAAGAGACAAATTCTATAGGAAGTAAAAAAATCTTAGAAGAATTATTATTTGATATAGTTGAAATTTTTCCAGTTAGATTTTATCCAATCCTGGAAATAGTTCTGTCCATCTAGGAATACACTTCAATACATTTATCAATTTACTTATAATAGATTCATTTCTTAAAAATTTGGATTCTCCTTTTGCAGCTTTTCCCAATTTATTTTCTATAAAATTCTTATATTTTTTGTATAAAAATAAAGCCGTCAATCTATACTCATTATTTGTATAACGGTGTTAATTATTTTCCATATTAAAAATCTTTTCAAATTCACGACCGTTTGATAAAAAGTTAAAAACTTTATTTTCTGGAACATAATCTAAATATTCTATTTTTTCACACTCTTCATCAAATTTTAGTCTTTCTAATGTTTCCTTAGATTCTTTTTTGGTAAAAGAAATTTTAACAATCAAATCTTTGCTAAACTTTTTTTCTCCATCTTTTGCAATATCTTTATCTGAACTTCTTTTAATTAAAAAATCAACAATTAGAACAGAAGCTATTACACCAGATAAACAAAGAGTTATTCCCATAACCACTTTAAAATCTTTCTTCCATTCATCTTTTTTATTACATACAAAAATTATTATAAATGTATTCTATCATATATTTTCATTTAAAAAATCTGCTAAAGACTCTATATTTTCAAAATCTTCACTAGTTTCCATAACCATATCTTTATATTGAATCTTTTCACCAATAATGATCCTTTGAGGAATACCTATTAAATCAGCGTCCGCAAACTTTACACCAGCACTTTTTTTTCTATCATCATGTAAAATAGAAAAATCCTTTAGAAAATCTAAATTATAATTTTTCTGATTTTCTATTTCTACAAGGTGAAAATCAAATGGAGATAAACTTCTTGGCCAAAACTTCTTAGAACCCAAAACAGATAAAAGTCTAGATACTCCGATACCATAACATCCCATGTTATAACATTCCTTTTCTCCTTTTTCGTTTGTAAATTTTAGGTCCATTTTTTCACTATATAAAGTACCTAAATTAAATACTTGTCCAACTTCTATACATCTAGATTCATTGGTGAATTTCTTCTCAAAGGATGCTTGAATTTTGTCAAAATCCTCTAATTTTTCAACTTTTTCACAAATTTTTTCATTGAAATAAACTGCGTTTTCCCCTATTTCAGAAAGAAATACAAATTCATGAGAAAAATCTCCACCAATTTCACCAGTTTCAGCTGGAACTGGCATTACATCTAGTTCCATTTTTTTAAAAATTTCCACATAAGCATTAAAAAAATCCATATAACTTTGCATTTGATCTTCTTTTTTATAGCAGAATGAATAAGCATCTTTCATTATAAACTCTTTACACCTTATTAAACCAAATCTAGGTCTCATTTCATTTCTATATTTATTTTGCATTTGGAAAATTGATAAAGGTAATTTTTTATAACTATTAGCTAAACTAGCAATCATTTCTAAAGAAGACTCTTCTGCAGTTGGAGCTAAAAAAAATCCAGATCCTTTTTGACTATGAGCATCTTCTACAAAAAATTTTTCTTTTCCATAAGCCTCATATCTTCCGCTTTTTGTCCAAATTTCCGTAGACTGTAGGTTTGGCAATGCACACTCTAAACAATTAATTTTTTCAAGTTCTTCTCTTATTATTTGCTGAATTTTTCTTATTATAGACCAACCAAGAGGTAAATATTTATAAATTCCCGCTGATTCTTGTTGAATAAAAGAACCTCTTAAAAGTCTTTCTGTAGATATATCTAAACCTTTAGAAACAACTCCTAAAGAATGAAAAGGATATTTTGATAATTTCATGAGAAATATTAACAAAAAAGATTAGTTTCTTATAAAAGTTTATGGCAATATATTTTTCATTATGTAACAATAAAGAAAATTAAAAGAGTGGATTATTTAATCTTTTTTTTCTTCCTACAGGGGGATTTTTACTATACCGACAAATAGAGAAAATTTATATATGTTTAAAAATGATAAAATAGATTTTTCTAAATTTGATAAAGAAATTATGTTTACAGTAAAGAAAAAACTAAAAAAAAATATGAAAATACCAAAAATCATTTATGCTTAGAAATAAAAAATATAAGATGAAAAAAGACTATCTGCACAAGTATTTCAGAATAAAATGTTTTGCAAGAAATTGAGGAAGAAAGTGTTTTGAGCTTAAGACCTTCTTCTGCATTTAATGAGAGTTTTAGTGAATTTATAGAAATGAATAAAATTTTCAATAAATTTCACAATTTTTTATTAATCCGTTATAAATAAAAGAAATTAAATAAATATCAAAAAATTTTATAAAAAAAATCTATTTATTTTTAAAAATAATAATAATTTTTATTTATAAAAAACATTTTTTTTCAATAATTAGATTGTAAAAAATACTGCTTTAAATTTATGTTAAGAAAAAAAGATAATAATATTAGACATGAAAAAGTCTCCAATCTTAGATCAGATGTTCCATGATGTTTACGGAAAGATTACTGCTATTATGTTTGCAATTGATCTTGATGAGAAGGAGATGAGCAAAAATTTAGTAGAACAATTGAGTAATCTTTTATCTGTTTACCAATCTATTTATAATGAAAGTCCAGATGAAAAATCAATGTTACGCCTTGCAGAAAAAAAGAAAATAATCTTAACTATAGAAAAAAATACTAGCAAAGAAATATTTCTACTATGTAGTCTTTCTATAATTTTATTTTATGAAAATACTACAATCAAATGCATAGATAATTCATTATCAATAGAAAATACTAGAATGGATTATTTAAGTAAAAATCCCAAAATAGAAAAAGAGATTAGGGAAATAATCAAAGATTTTAATACTGAGATTCATAAAAGTGAAAAAGATAATAAAATAAGCATAGTATATAAAATTTAATGAATTTTAAACATTTTGTTTATTTTTTGTAGTGATAAAATCTAATGTTCCTATTTTGTCAAACAGATAATCAAGTGCTTACAGAAATATCTAAAATGAATGTAAAAATACAAAAAATCCAAGATTCTATAGAAGTATTAAAAAATAATAATACAGAAGGTTTATTAAATAAATTAATAAATGCCTTAGATACTTTTCAGCAAGAACTTGAATCTATAAAAAATAGGTTAGAAAATGCTTTAACTAGAATATATCATAAACTACATGGTTTAGAAGAGGTTCCAAATAATGAAAAATTTGATTTATTTTCAGATTCTATTTTAGGTAATTTAAAATCTCTTCAAAATAAAATAGAAGTATTATCAAAAGAAATTAAGGATATACATGCTCAAATTAATTCTTAATTGCGATATAAGATTACAACTTTTCTTACAAGAAAGTCTTTAACTTTTCTTCCAACGAAACCTCACGGTTTTCTTTCAGCGAAAGTCTTTAACTTTTCTGCTATTCGCTTATAACTCATAATATAGGAAAACATTTTATCTCCAACTTACTCTATAGCTCCTTTCGAGCGCAAATCTAAAGATTTGTTTGATATTCGCGTTTTTCTGTTCTAAGAATACCAAACCTTTGTTTTTATTTTCTGCTTGTCTTATGACAGAAGCCAATCTGGCAACTTGTCATAGAATGGTTCTTCTGGAATTAACTGCATGGATCCATTGACTTTATTTTTTCTTTGATGCTCATTAAGAATTAGTGTCTTATTCCTAAATGTAGCCCACTCTATAAATCTCAAAAAATATTAATATTGTCATTCATTTTGTAGTAAAAAATATTTTTTTATACATTATCACAAATATATGTTAAGATAATTCGGTGACAGGATTTTTGGAAAAACTAAGGTCTAAGAAAAGTTGGTATTTTATACCTCTTGCTGTTTTTCTGTTTTTGGCTATATTTGCACCAATAGTTGCTCATATTTTTCAGTCTTCTGATGGTAAATTTTCGAAACAGGTTACTTCTATTGCAAAAAAAATTGGAAATAATGATTATAAATACGTAGAGAAAGAAATAAGACATTTGGAAAAAAGTTTATCTACTTCTATATCTAGAAGTGCTCATAAAAAAAATATAATAGGTTTTATGAAACTTATAGTAGCAAAAGAAAAAGATAATTTGATCTTTTTAGAAGAAGTTTCAAAAGTAGATTATGTCAGTCAGCCTACATTTTTCAATCAATTTTCTTCTTTTGGGGAGGCTCTTTTGACTAGTTCTCTTATTAACAATGAAGGAGAAAAAACCGTAAACATTTTTTATGATAAAAAGATGTTGAGATTGCCAAATCCAGTGGCTAAAACATTTTTGGCTATGAAAAAAAAAGACCCATACTTTTGTATAAGAGAAAGAAATTGGGGTTCTGATACCTTTAGTGATGGTTTCATTTTAAGTTTAACAAGTGAAAATTAAATTATGAAGAATAATGAAATAATATGTAATGAAAAAATTTCGGCAAGCGAGGTTCGTCTTGTCAATGGAAAAGATTCTAAAGTTTTGCCTATTGCAGAAGCTTTAGAAATGGCTAGAAATGAGGATAGCGATTTAGTTGTAATTTTTGATGATAAAGTTCCAGTAGTAAAAATCATATCTGTTTCTAAACTTTTATATGAAAAACAGAAAAAAGCTAAAGAGTTAAGAAAAAATAGTAAACAAATTACAGTAAAATCTTTGCAGGTAAGGATTGTTACAAGCGCTCATGATTTAGAAATTTTAAGATCTAAAGCTAGAAAGTTTTTAGAAAATGGAGATAAAGTTTTATTTAAAATGCGATTTAAAAAAAGAGAGATGTCTAAAATTCAGGAAAGTAAAAGCTTTTTTCATAATTTAGTAGATTCTTTGAACGGTTGTTGCTCCATAGAAAAAGATGTAGTAATTGGTGGAAAGGATGCTAGTATCTTACTATCGCCAAAAGGAAAAACAAGTTAAATCTTTGCATTGTTACAAGTATGTATAAATTTGGAAATTTTATTTTGGTAGATGCTTTAAATAATTGCTCTACAGAAAAAGATTTAGTAAAGTGAAACTATTCTTTTTCAACGGAAAGAGAAAATTTTAAATATTTTTTAGTAACCATTTTGATGATGTTTAAAATTGTATTTGTCTGAATGTTGTAAATCTCCAGGACCATCTGGAAGTATTTTACCTATTTTAATAATCCGTAAAAAATTCTGCTAAGAACAGCACATGGGAGAATTATTATTTAATGTTATCCATTCTTTCTTGTTTTTTTTGCTGCTTCTTCTTTTTCTTCTTCTGTTTTAAATTCCCCATTTTTGTTATAATAAACATTAAAAATATTTTCAAATGAATCATCTTCTTGGATGAAAAAATTATTAATATCCTTTGCCCAGTGTAGTAATAAACCTGAATTTAAAGTTGGTAAGTTTTCTTTATATGTTTGTAGAATATAATCTTTTTCTTCTTGTGTACTTTTTTTATTATATACAGCAAGTTTTGTATAATATCCAATCTTTGAATTTTCTTCTAATTTTTTACTTTCTGCCTCAGTATTGTTGAATTGTTTGGTAAATAAATTTACACTAAGACCTGATATAAGTTTGTTTAAACTGGCATATATTTTTTGTAATTCGTATAAATATTCCTCGTAAAGAAAATCAAATTTTTCAAATTGCATATTTGGAATATCTTTTATTAAATATTTTTTTACATCATTAAAATCTTGCTGTGCAGTTTTCTGATTTTCCCTAAATTGATTATCAATATATAATAATTCAGGTGGTAAAACACTTATTTGCATTTCTGTAATTTGCTTCTCAAAGTATTTTGGATCAATATTTTTTGCAATATTTTGCACTAAATAATTCAACATTTCTTTTTTTCTACCTGTCATTTGATTATTATTTTTCATTTGTGAAATAGCTAAAGATTGTAAAAGAAAGAATTTTTCTCTTTCATTTAAAAGATTAGTGTCAGCAAAATCATTAATGGTGCATTTTTCCTTAGGATTAAATGTTGATTTTTCTAATCCTTTTTTATTTTATTGAGTAATTTTCCTATTTTTTTAGAATAATCATCTTTAGTTTTTTTCATAAAACGATTAATAGTTTTTATATAATTTAATTTTGCTTGATCTTTATCTTTTGTTTTATTATCATTAATAGCATCTAACTCCTTTTTTATTGTTTTAAATTTCTTTTCTGTTTTATCTGGATCTTCTCCAAAATCAATTTGAATTATTTCTACTGGAGCCGATTGAGGAGTTTTTCCATTTTTTCTTTTTTTATGATAATGTAAAACTGAAGATAAAATTGGTAAAGTTATTAATGTTGCTGGTATAGCATTTTTTATAAAGAAAGAGTTTTCTGTACTTTGTAGTTACTTGAAGAGCAGATTATGAAAATCATAAAAAAAATACTAAAATATATTTACTAATATATTATTTATTATAAAAAAGTTAAAAAATTTTATAATCAAAACCAGCTACGTGGCGGAACTAATTCTGTTAAAAAAGGATTTGAGCCAATAAAAATAAGCAAAAAGTCAAGGAACAAAGCTGTACCAACTACAATAGTTACAAAAATTTACCAAAAAAGATTTAAAATGACTTTTTCAAATATATTTAATTTTTATTTTATTTATATTATTAATAAAATCAATTTTAATAATTTTGTCATCATGTTCTTTTTTATTATTATTTTCTTTACTTAGCGCTGCGGATAAAATATGTAAGTTTACTAATGTTGCTGGTATAATTTAAAGAAAAAGATGTGTCATTAAATTTATAGATATTAAAATTTTCTTTATTATTTTTATAATCCTCTTTTTGTTATTTAAAGAAAAAATGTATTTTATTTTTATCTAAAACATCTTTTTTTAAAATTTTAATATTAATTTTTTTCAAATCTTCCTCCAGCGAAAGTCTAAGGACTTTTCCTCCAGCGAAAGTTTTTAACTTTTCTTCTAAAAAACCTAGCGCATTTTCTACAGAATATTCATCTGGACAAGTATCTAGCAATAAAAATCCTTGATCTATAAAGAATATAACTCTTTTTGTATTTTCTGTGATACAAATTTATTGGGAATCTCTGTAGTTCCAGAGCCAAGATAAAATATTTTTATTATCAGCATAAACTACATTATTTGTATTTTCTATTTTACATTTTTTCATACCAAAGAGATTTAAATTTTCTCCAATTTTTCCAAATCTTAGTTCAGTATCACCAGTAATTTTATCTAAATCATAGGCTCTTATTGGGCACATTTTCAAAACAGAACAACAGTTATATAAATCTACAATATTCCATATATTTAGCAAAGATCTTCCATTTATTAATCTAGTTATAAGTGCTTCGAGAGAACATGTATAATTAGACGCACCTTGTTCTTTATAAATTGTTTGCCAGCCATGAATTATTTTACAAGTAGCAATATTTTCTTTTGTAAAATTTTCTTCTTTTAAAAAAGGTAGAAGTAAAGTTTTTAAATTTTCTACATATTCATCTTTTTTTTGAATTTTTACATCTGCAATAATAAAAGCAATTCTTGTGTTTGGCCATTTTTCCAAGATTTTTTCATTAATTTTAATTTCCATATGCTATTCTAATATAAAAGTTATTAAAGTAATTTTTTATTTATTGATTATTGGCATAGAATTTATTAGGCTCGATAAACTACTGAAATAATTTTCTATTTTTTTATTTTTTAAAAATAAATTATTTAAATCATCTGCAAAATATTTATCTACACTAGATATTTTTTCAATTAACTGTAAATTAAGTTTTATTTTTTCATTTAAAATTTTGTTTTTATAATCTTCTGAAAATAATTAACTGTAAATTAAGTTTTATTTTTTCATTTAAAATTTTGTTTTTATAATCTTCTGAAAATGGTTCATCTATTTTGATTATTTGAATAAAAAAATCATCAATTACTTTTTCTATAGTATTTTTAATAATAAAATTTCCATGATCATTTAAAGGAGACATAGCTTCTCCACATAAAAACAGATATTTTTTCATTATTTTTGCCTTATAATCTTCAGTATTTTGCATTTTTTTGCATCTTATTATTGTATAATTTAAAGTTGTTAAATAATAT
>JFJP01011224.1_pt1 | contig 11790 bp, 8 predicted proteins | sample 431651 | NCBI WGS metagenome assembly JFJP01 (sample SAMN02602958, study PRJNA72255) | Microbial mat metagenome, whole genome shotgun sequencing project. | biome: fresh water; feature: sink hole; material: water; isolation source: purple microbial (photo- and chemosynthetic) mats found in... | reverse complement strand
AGGTCATGTTCACCATGCGCACGGGGCCCGACAACTCGACCGTGGTGGAGGAATTCACGCGCGACGCGCACTACATGTGGGGCACCACGGGTCTCGTGACGGGAGCGCCCCTGCCCGGGCTCACGGCCGCCCGTCTGGGCGCTCCTTTCCCGAATCCGTTCAACGCGCACACGACGATCCCGTTCTCCCTGGCGCGCGAGGGGCGGGGGCCACCTGGTCGACACGCTGCTGGACCGGACCTTGCCGGCCGGCGCCCATGCGGCGCCCTTCATTGGACCGCGTCTGGCCTCGGGAACCTATTGCGTGGAGCTTCGCTGCGACGGCCAACGCGAAGTCAGGCTGATGACCATGATCAAGTGAGCGGCCGGCATCCGCCCGCGCCGGACCGCGCGCCGGCGCGGGCGTGGGGCCGCCGCGGTCCCGGACGCTTCCGGCTCCGGTTGGTTATTCGGCCTTCTTCCATTAGGTTACACGGGCCCCGGCGGCCGACGCGTGAAACGCGGCGACGGCGCGCCGCGGCAGGAGGCGATCGTGAAAAGCCATCGTGAAGAGATCTGGCTGGAAGTGCCGACGCGTCGCGCCTTCCTGAACATCACGCCGCAGGTGGAAGCCGCGCTGGAGCGCAGCGGCATCCGCGAGGGGCTGTGCCTGGTCAACGCCATGCACATCACCGCTTCGGTCTTCATCAACGACGACGAGAGCGGCCTGCACCAGGACTACGAGAAGTGGCTCGAGACCCTGGCCCCCCATGCCCCCACCGAACGCTACCGCCACAACCTGACCGGCGAGGACAACGCCGACGCCCACCTCAAGCGCCAGGTCATGGGGCGTGAGGTGGTCGTCGCCGTGACGGACGGTCGTCTCGACTTCGGCCGCTGGGAACAGATCTTCTACGGTGAATTCGACGGGCGGCGGCGCAAGCGCGTGCTGGTCAAGATCATCGGCGCATGAAAGCCGCGAGAGAAGCCCCGGTCGCACGCCGCATCCTGCTGGCCCCCATGGAAGGCCTGCTCGACCATTACCTGCGGGACACGCTCACGCAGGTGGGCGGCGTCGACCGTTGCGTGTCGGAATTCATCCGCGTCACCGACCGTCTGCTGCCCGTCCGCACCTTCCATCGCGCCGTGCCCGAACTGCACAACGGGAGCCGCACGCGCGCAGGCACGCCCGTGCGCGCGCAGCTGCTGGGCTCCGATCCCGCCTGTCTGGCCGACAACGCGGCTGTGCTGGCCGGTCTGGGCGCCGAAGGCATCGACCTGAATTTCGGTTGCCCCGCGCGCACGGTGAACCGCCACCGCGGCGGCGCCGTGCTGCTGGACGAGCCCGATCTGCTGCACGCGATCGTGGCCGCCGTGCGGCGGGCGGTTCCGGCCGGCCTGCCGGTCTCGGCCAAGATGCGCCTGGGCAACCTGGACGAAGCGCGCATGATCGAGTGCGCGCAGGCCATCGACACGGCCGGAGCCGACGAACTGGTGGTGCATGCGCGCACCAAGGCCCAGGGCTACCGGCCACCCGCGTACTGGGACCGGCTGGCCCTCATCCGGGAGGCGGTCGCCGTCCCTGTCGTGGCCAACGGCGAGATCTGGACGGTCGACGACGCGCGCCGCTGCCTGCGCGAGAGCGGCTGCGACGCGGTGATGCTCGGCCGCGGCATGGTGGCCGATCCCGGCCTGGCTCTGGCGCTGCGCGATCCCGGGCGCGCCGAACTGGCCTGGCCGGAACTGCTGCCGCACGTGGCCGATTACTGGGCAAGTCTCGCCGCTGATTTTCCGGCGCGCCACCGCGCCGGACGCCTCAAGCAGTGGTTCGATCTCCTGCGCCGGCGCCATCCGGAGGCGCAGACGGCCTGGGATCTCATCCGCACGATCGAGGATCCGGCGCGGGTGACGGAGCTGCTCTTTGCCGGGATGTAGGCATCCGGCAAGGCGAACCTGTGCCCGCTAGTAGAGTTCGCCGACGCAATCCAGGTAGGTGAGGTACAGGCGCGCATCCAGTTCGAGCTGGTCGTAATCCGGCGCCATGTGGCGGCAGAGCTGGTAGAAGGCGCGGTTGTGCTCGGCCACCTTGAGATGGGCCAGTTCGTGGACGAGGATCATGTCCAGGAACGCCTGCGGTGCCTGCCGGAACACCGTGGCCACCCTGATTTCGTTCTTCGTGTTGAGTTTGCTGCCCTGCACCCGCGCGATCTTCTTGTGGATGCCCAGAGCGTTGTGGAGCACGTGGAGCTTGGGGTCGTAGACCACCTTGCTCAGGGCCGGGGCCTGACGCATGTACCGGTTCTTGAGCTCCATGGCGTATTCATAGAGCGCCCTCTCGTTGCGGTACGCATGGCACTGCGGATACCTCTGCAGCAGCCAGGTCCCGAGTTCGTCCTGGTCCAGCATCTGGTGGACCTGTTCGATGATCCGCGCGGAATATCCGGTCAGATAGGTCAACGGCTGCATCCGGCGCGACCTACCCGATCCCCAGCACCGGATGCGGCCGGTAGCACGCTTCGACGCTGCGGGCTTCGTCGTCGGTCAGGGTCACGGCCAGCCCTTCGACGAGCTGGTCGAGTTGTTCGAGACGCGTCACGCCCACGATGGGCGCCGCGACGCCCGGCTGCCGCAGCACCCAGGCCAGCGCGACCTGGATGGGCAGCACGCCCTTCGCCCTCGCCAGTTCGACGACGCGGTCGGCCACATCGTAATCGGCTTCCTGGTAGTAGAGCGAGTGGCCGTAGGTGTCGTGCTCGTCGCGCGGGGTCGCGTTCTTCATCCCCCGCTGCCGATTGCCGGCCAGAAAGCCGCGGGCCAGCGGGCTCCACGGGATCACGCCGATGCCTTCGGCCCGGCAGAGCGGCAGCATCTCGCGCTCTTCCTCGCGGTAGACCAGGTTGTAGTGGTTCTGCATCGAGACGAAGCGTGTCCAGCCGTGCCTGGTCTGCAGATGGAGCGCCTTGGCGAACTGCCAGGCGAACATGCTCGAGGCGCCGAGATAGCGCGCCTTCCCCGCCTTCACCACGTCGTGCAGGGCCTCGAGCGTCTCTTCGATGGGTGTCTCGTCGTCCCAGCGGTGGATCTGGTAGAGATCGACGTGGTCCATGCCCAGCCGCGTCAACGAGGCGTCGATGGCCTCGAAGATGTGCTTGCGCGACAGCCCGCGGCCGTTCACGTGGTCGCACACCGGGTAGAACACCTTCGTGGCCACGACCACTTCCTCGCGTCGCGCCAGGTCGCGCAGGGCGCGGCCGAGGATCTCTTCGCTGACGCCCCGGGAATACATGTCGGCCGTGTCGAAGAAATTGATGCCGTGCTCGATGGCGCGCGCGAAGAAAGGCCGGCTGGCCGCCTCGTCGAGCACCCAGGGCCGCCACTCGGGCGAGCCGTAGGACATGGCGCCGAGGCAGAGTCTCGACACTTTCAGGCCGCTGTTTCCGAGACGCACGTAGTCCATGGACCGCTCCCTCTCGAGGTCTCCGCGGCCGCGCTCGACGATCCGGGCGGGCGACCTTCACTTCGTCATTGTGGGGGACGGCTTTGCCGGCGTCAATCCGTGGCGGGGAGCGCGCGGGCTGGAAGCGGCCCCCAACTTGCCGTGGCACCCCTGCCGCGTGAAAACCATTGCGCCCGGTTGCTTGCGCCGGCGCAAGTTTCACGCGGCTGGGATAGTTGCGCCGGCACAAGTCGGTACCGGCGCAAGTCGGTCAGGCGCCGGTGCCCGGCGGCGAGAAATTGAATACAGGCTGTCTTTGTATGGTTTTTAGGCGGCTTCGTCGCGACACCACTGCCGCCTCCCGTGACCACATCCAACAGGAGAAGCCTGCCAAAGTGCTTCCGTCGCCCACCCGGCGCCGCCGCAACCATGGGCCTCCTCGCCGTCGTCGCCGTGGCCTTCGCTTTCGGTCCGGGGACCGCCGTTGCCTCCTGCCGGTCGGCTTCTGCCTGTCCGGCTACAGCGGGGCGTTCGTGGCCGAGGCCGCGGGTGTGGCCTGCTGCTGCCCCGACGTCGTGCCGGCCGAGGACGTGAATTGGGGCTCGGTCAAGTCGCTGTACAGGTAGGACCGGATCGACGGGATCGGAACGAAGGAAGCGGGCGCTGCTGCGCCCGCTTCTTCACACTCCTGTGTCCACTCGAGATCGTGGACGACGGCTACGCCGGCGTCAATCCATCGCCGCTACGTAGCGACCTGCGGGCACCCTGTCGCTGGCGCCGCCCGCTCCGCCGACCAGCGCTTCCAGTTCACGCACCATCGACGACATCTCCTCGGCCTGGGCGGACAGCTCCTCGCTGGCCGATGCGGTCTGCTCCGCGTTGGACGCATTCGCCTGCGTGATCTGGTCCATCTGGCCCACGGCGGTGCTGATCTGGGCGTTGCCCCCGGCCTGCTCGTTGCTGGCCTTGGCGATGCCCGCAACCAGTTCGTTGACCTCGCCGACGGCCTGGCTGATCCCGGCCAGCGCCTCGCCGACTTCGCGCGTGATGGCCACGCCGTTGGCTGCGTTCCTGACCGATTCCTCGATCATCGCGGTCGTGTTCCTGGCGGCCTCGGCGCTGCGCTGCGCCAGGTTGCGCACTTCTTCGGCCACGACCGCGAAGCCCTTGCCCGCTTCGCCGGCGCGCGCGGCCTCGACCGCCGCGTTGAGCGCCAGCAGGTTGGTCTGGAAGGCAATCTCGTCGATCGTCTTGACAATGCGCGCGGTCGAATCGCTCGATCGCTTGATGTCGTCGATGGCCTTGTTCATGCGGTCCATTGCCGCCACCCCGCGATCCGCACCCTGCTTCGTTTGCGCGGTCAGGTTCTTGGCGCGGTCGGAATTGCTCGCGGTCTGGCGCGTCGAGGCGGCCATTTCCTCCATGGTGGCCCCGGTTTCCTCGATCGCGGCCGCCTGTCGGCTGGCACCGTCCGCGAGCGAGACGCTGGCCGACGAGACCTGGCCGGCAGCGCTCGCGGTCTGCTGGGAACCGGCTGTCAGACCACCGATAATGCGGCGCAGAGGGCCGACGATCGAACGGGTGATGAGCAGCGCCAGGGCCACGCCCGCCAGCAGCGCGCCGGCCCCGAAGGCGAACACAAGGATGCGCGTCCTGCGCGCCGACGCGAGCATGGCTTCGTCGGTCATCGTGTTTGCGGCGGCGGTCTCGACCACTTCGTGCAGGATCTTGCGAACCTCGGCCAGCGCCGGCGCCGTCGAGTCCCGGAAGATCGCCTTCGTATCCCCGCCGTCTGCCGCAAGGATGCGCCCCGCGCTCTCGTGCAGGCGGCGATGAGGGTCCTCGACCTTCTGCAGAACGTCCACGAGCTCGGGCACCGTCTCTTCGGCCTGCCGTCGGGAATCACTGAAGTACCACTTGGCGAAGGCGCACTTGGTCGGATCGGTCTGGATCTCGGCAGTGGTCACACCGCCGTTCTGGGCGGCGTCCTTGACCTTCATCGCCCAGTTCAGGTGGTCGATCTCGCGTTGAAGCAGTTCGGCCTCGAGTTGGCTTGCGGCGATAACGCCTTCAGCGTTGCGGACGATGCTGCCGCACGGTCAGGACCAGGGCGAATCCCGCCACGATCCTCTTGCCGATTGTCCATTGACGCATTCAGGTCCCCCCTCAATACACCCATTCCGCGATCGTTGCCGACGGCGTCTTCGATTCCATTCCTGCTTGAATTTGATCGATCGTTTTTCAAAAGCCTTGAGAATAATATTGAGACGCAACATAAAGATATCACTGTATAGATATAAGGTAATACTCATATTTAGCGGCATACCGGGAGGGACATGGGGCACAAATCCGGCCCCGTCTCCTATCTGAGGAGCACGCCCTTCGCCTCCGCCCGCCACCGCGGCGCCGACACCGTGAACAGGTAGATTCCGCCCGGCAGCAGGCGGCCGTCGTCGTCGCGGCCGTCCCAGGCCACGGCCAGCGGGCCGGCGGCAGCCGTTCCTTCGAACAGCGTGGCGATACGCGCGCCGCGCAGATCGTGCACGGTGATGGTCGTCCAGCCCGCCTCCGGCAGTTCGAACGTGACGCCCGTGCGCGGGTTGAACGGATTGGGCGCCAGGACGAGGGAACCGCCGCCCGACGGCTTTTCGCCATCGACCGCAGCGGCGCCGCTCCCGACCTTGACCGCCGCGTCCGGCAGCAGCACGGTGCTGAACCAGCTGCCGTCCGTGGTCGAAGCGTAGACCTGTACGGCGGTGACCGGCGATCGGCCGTCGAGCAGCGCCTCGAGATTCCAGTAGTACAGTTCGCCGGGACCGTGGATGGACAGCCCCGCGCCCATCAGCACGGCATAGCCGTGCCACCGGCCGGGCTCCGGCTGCTCGAAGCCCTGGAAGGTGGTGACGCCGCTGGCGGTGTAGAGCGTTCCGGCACCGCCGCCCAGCGGGCGCACAACCGCGGCGTCGTAGGTGACCGTCACATCGATGGTGCGGATCGCCGGCAGCGGGTCGTCGATCACGATCGACATCCGGCAGGTCTCGCCGACCGCCAGCGTGGTGTCTGCCGGATCGAACCGCAGTTCGATCTGGCCATGGGCCGCCGTCGCCAGAAAGACGCAGCCCAGCGCCATCGCCCGCCATGGTCTCATATCGCTTCCCTTTCGTGCTCACCCTGGTCACCGGTCGGGGCGGACCGCCGCGCGTTTGCAGGCCGCGGACGGCCCGCCCCACCGGATGGCCCAGGTCTGGATAGACCGAGCCTACTTCATCAACGTCATCTTCCGCACGTCGCTGTACGGACCCGCGTCGAGGCGGTAGAAGTAGGTGCCCGAAGCCACCCCCTGGCCCGCATCGTCACGTCCGGTCCACACGATCTCGTGCAGGCCGGCCGCACGCGTCTCCTCGAGCAGCGTCGCGACCTTGCGCCCGTCCAGACTGTAGACGGCCAGGCGCACCGGCTGCGTCTCCGGCAGCGAGAAGCTGATCTTCGTCATCGGGTTGAACGGGTTGGGGAAGGCCGCGTTCAGGGCGAACACGCGAGGTGTCACCTGTCCGCCGATCTCGCCCGCGACCTTCAGTTCCATCAGGCTGTTGTCGATGGCGCGGGCCGAGATCGTCAGATCCTCGGGCGCGATGTCCGCTCCCGGCGCCACCACGAACAGGTCGCCCGTTCCGTTGAAGGTCGTGTTCACGCCCATCACCGCGACGCTGACGTCCAGCGTCCGGCCGACGTTGCGCAGGAACGTCAGTTCGGACTGCTGGTCGAGCAGCGTGCCGGCCGTCACCGCACCCACCGGCACGTCGGCGGTCACGCGCAGACCCTTCAGACCGGCGCCTTCCACCAGGCGCAGGGCCATGCTGCCGTCTTCGTACCGCACCCAGGCCAGATCGACCGCGGTGCCCACCGGCGCGTCGGCCTTGGCCGCCGAAACGACGCCGAAGTTCATGGCGAACACGATGAGATCCTCGAAGTTGACCACGCTGTCGGTCAGGGGCACGCCCAGTCGGCTCCAGTTGTCGGTGGGCCCCACGTCGAGAGCGTTGAAGGCGGCGTTCAGCGGCACCACACTGCCGTACTGCGCGCCGAGGGCGTTCATGTCAAGAACGTCGACCAGCCCATTGGGCGTCGTGTCCAGCGGTCCGTCGCCGTGCACGTCGCCCAGCCAGTAGTTGGTCGCCCGCTTGTTCAGCGCGGCGGCCGCGCTGCCGTTGTTCACCGCGTCGACGGCGAACACTTCGTAGTAGTAGACGCCGCGGCTGGCGGAGTTCGCCCAACCGTCCGCGAAGGTCAGCGTGCCGACGGGCACGGTCCCGGCCAGCGTCCATTCGTCGCTGGCGGCCGCGGCGGCCCGGTTGGCCGGACGCGTCGGGATGACGTTGCCGGCCAGATCGTCGTACTCGGGATAGGCCGAGACGCCCGGCGTGGTGTCGTACCACAGGCCGCGGTAGATCTCGTACACGGCGGTGTCGGCGCCGTTGTGGACCCAGCCCACGTTGACCTTGTTGTGCGCCGGCGCCGCGGTGATGCCGGTCACGGGCAGCGGCATCGTGCAGTCGATCACGATGCTCGCGCCGGTCGCCAGCGCCGGGATGGGCGCGTTGTCCGGATCGCGCAGCATGAAGCTGTCGAACGTGATGGCGGCGGTGCCGGTGCCGGCGGCAAGGTACTGCACGGTGAACAGCGGCGTCGTGCCCACGCCGGAGATCGGCTGGGTCGGGTTGCCCACCGTCGTGCCCGAGATGATGTACGAACCGTCGCCCTGGTCAGCGGTCAGGAACTGGGTCGTCCCGCCGAACGGCGCCAGAGGTGCGATGGTGCCCCAGGTGACGGGCCCGGTGGCCCGCACCACCGCGTTGAACCCGAACACGTCCGGCATGCCCTCGGTCGTCGTCAGGCTGAACGTCAGCGTCTGCGACTGGCTGCAGTTGATCGGACCGCTGGTGACCGGGGTCACCGCGACGGTGCCGTTGCCGGACACGAAATTGAAGCTCATCGTCTCGCCGCTGATCAGCTCCACGACCACGCCGTCAAGCAGACCGTCGAACGAGGCGGCCCAGGCGGATCCCACGCCCAGGTACATCAGCATGACGGGCTGGGCCGTGTAGTGCGGATCCGAGGTCAGGTCGTCCAGGAAGCCGTCGGTGTAGCTTCCGTAATAATTGGCCGGCGGCGAGGAATCGAAGAAGCGCAGACGGTTGTCGGCCCCCTCCGCCGTGGCCCATTGCGTCCACGTACCGGCGGTTTCAGTCAGGTTCTCGGCGAAGTAGGGCTCCGTCTGGACGCGGTCCCCGTACCACGTCGCGTGGCCGCCCACGTACGGATCGGTGTAGAACTGGAAGTACCAGTCGGCCGCGTCCACCGTGTGCAGGGTCGCCTTCTTCGTGTAGTAGGTGACGCTGTGGATCTCGCCCACGACCATCGGCCGGCCCAGGAGCAGCGCGGGCGCGAACCCGTACCTGGTGTACGGCAAAGCGGCCGGCGCGCGGATCGCTCCCGGCGCGAAGCCGGGCGCGCTGTCGCCGTCGACGCCGATCGCCATCGTCCCGTCCAGAGCCAGCGGTCCGTACGGCGTGACCGTCACGTCGATCACGTTGAGCGTCCGCCCGACCCAGGGCGTGAACAGGACCTGGTCGGAAACCAGGTCGCCCAGGCCACCCGCATTGAGCAGCGGGTGCAGCGGACCCTTCGGGGAGCCCCAGTCCACGTTCCGGGCGTCGAGAGCGCCCGTCAGCGTGTTGTCGATGCCGATGGTGGGATTGCCCGAAATGGTGCCGCCGGTGATGACGAACGTCGACGGCCATCCCGCGTAAACCCCGACGCCGTAATCCGTGTTCCCGGTGATCGTGTTGTTCGACAGCAGGATGTCCTTCGGGCCGTGCAGCCCATCTTCCTCCGTGTACCAGAGATAGCTGATGGACACGCCCCACAGGTTGTCGGCGCTGGTATTGCCGATGACGTTCACCTTGCGCGCGGCATCGATCCAGATGCCGTCGTTGGTGACGATGTCGTGCAGGTGGTTGTTCGCGACCTGCAGCGTGCCGGTGGCGGCGGTGATCGACTGCAGCACCACGCCCGAACACTTGGTGTCGTAGATCTCGTTGTCGGCGATGACCAGGCCCGAGTAGTCGAGGTGCGAGGTCAGCTTGCCGTTGGTGAAGCCCTCCGCCTCGTAGCCGACGTAGATGCCGAACCCGTGCGAATACCCCGGCTGGATGCCGTGGATGACGTTGTTCGTCAGGTGGACATTCTGCAGATTGCCGGGAATCGAGGCTTCGTAGCCCACGATGATGCCGTTGCCCTGATAGCCGTCGATCTCGAAGCCGTCGAAGGTCACATCGCCGGACTTGATCCTGACGCCGACAGCATCGAAGGCCAGCGTGGCGCCGTCCATCACGGCCACCCCGCCGCCGAGCAGCGTCAGCGGCTTGGTGATCAGCAGCGATTCGGCGTAGACGCCGGGGCCCGCCAGGACGATATCCCCGGCCGCCGCGCTGGTGATCTCGTTCTGGATCTTCGTGCCGATCCGGCGGCAATGGTTGAACACATAGATGCCGGACGTATAGGAGTACTCCCGAAGATCGGCCGGCGGATTGGCCCCGGCCACCACCGCGCGGTCGAAGGTGTTGTCTTCGAAATAGGATTCCCAGTCGAACTGGCTGTTGACGTAGTCGCCCCGGACGCGGATGTAGGAATCGGTGGCGCCGGAGAAACTGTTGCCCTGAATGACCGCGCCGCCGATGCCGTAGACGAACCACGACACGCCCGTGCCGGATCCGTTGAAACTGATGGCGTTCCAGTACGCGCCGGCCATCTCGAACGTGTTGCCGAGAACCTGCCGCCCCGAGACCGGCCCGCTGTAGCCCGCCCCGGAACAGAGGTCCAGGCTCGTTCCGTTGGTGAAGTGGTTGCCCTCGATCGTATAGCTCTGCACCAGCGAGGTGTCGGTCAGTTCGTCGAACCGGAAATCGTTGATGTAGAGACTGCCCCCATCCGAGAGCCGGCAATGACGGACCGTGCAGTCGTCGCCGATCACTTCGATGGTCTTGTTCGGGACACTCGCCGGATTGATGAAGAACTCCAGACCCGCGACGGTCACACCGGAGCCTTCGATGAAGACGCAACTGAGGCCGAAGGTGTTGGTGGGGTTGCACTGGACCGTTGCCGCGATGGCGGCGCGGTCCGCGATCGGCGTGCCATCGGCGTCGACACCCTGGAGGGTCACGCCGTTCCGGGCCAGGAACAGCCCGAAGGTGTAGGGAGCCGCCACGTTGTAGATATAGCTGTTGGGCGCCGTTTCGTTGTAGGCGCCGGGATACACGTTGATCGTGCCGTACGCATCCACGGCCAGCACGGCCTCGTGGATCGTGGCGAAATGCGTCTCGCCCCAACCGGTCGTGAGATTGTCGAAGTCGTCATCGACCCACGCCGCGAGCACACCCATCGGCGCGGCCTTGTCGGCGGTCGGGGTATAACCCTTCCCGTCGGGAACGAGCGAGAAGAGGTTCCGCTCGCCGGACGGGTCGCCTGGCTCATTTGCGGGCTGCACCGTCGTCCCGCGTCCAAAGTCGGGGCCCATGGCCGGGACTTTGGCCCAGGCCGCGCCCGCCGTCAGGCCGATCACCATCAGGATCAACATAAGCTTTTTCACAGCTCTTCTCCCCGTTGGCGTCCGTATCATCCGTGATAGTCGCTGCTCCGTCCTCACCATCGTCGTCGTCATCGTCCGGCGTCAGCCCGTCGGCCCACCGGGCGATCTCCAGGAAAATCCGTCGGCACCGCGATACCGCGGCCCATCCGGATCATTCGGTCTTCGGGTAAGGGCGATCGATCGGGAAACATTCATCGGCGAAGCGCCGGCAACGCACACCGGCGGAGGCAGGAGCGGAAATCCGTAAGTGCTGAATCGCACGGTGCTTTCCTCCGATGAGCGCATTGAACCGCCATCCGGAGTGCTGGGCGAAAGCACGCCATGGATACACCAGGAACGACGCCGGGAACCGGCGTTCGAGCCGGCTCAGACGATCAACAGGCAAACCGAAAAAACGGGCACGACTGGGATGTCGGCGAAGACCGCGGGCGAGAGTACGGTCGGGCGCGATGATGACAGGTCGTGAATTCGGCGTCAAGGGGGTTGTCCCGGTTTCGGGATCATGCCGCCCAGCCGACAACAACGGATGGCGCGCACATAAGCCGACAGATTCACTCCACATGGCCGCAGTGACGCCATCGCCGGCGACCTGCTACCTTGCTCGCTCGACACCGTGCCCCCGGCAATGTCACGCAACCCGTGGAGACGACGATGCGATCGCGACAGACCGCCCTTCTGACCCTCATGCTCCTGACGTCCCTGGCCGCACCGGCCCGCGCCCAGGACGA
>JFJP01002287.1_pt1 | contig 11791 bp, 10 predicted proteins | sample 431651 | NCBI WGS metagenome assembly JFJP01 (sample SAMN02602958, study PRJNA72255) | Microbial mat metagenome, whole genome shotgun sequencing project. | biome: fresh water; feature: sink hole; material: water; isolation source: purple microbial (photo- and chemosynthetic) mats found in... | reverse complement strand
CGGCACCGCCGGGCGCCGGGCCAGCAAGCGCAGCAGCGGCGCCAGCAGCAGGGTAAGCAGGGTCTGGATCATGCGCTGGCGCCTTGTTTCGCGCTACGGCTGGCGTCGGCCAGAACGGCTTCGACCCCGGCGACATAGCGCTCGATGGAAAAGTCGGTCAGCACGCGTTGCCGGCCGCGCTCGCCGAGTTGGGCGCGCAGCGCCGGGTCGGCAGCGAGCTTTGCCAGATGCGCGGCCAGCGCGTCGATGTCGCCGTATTCGTAGAGGTAGCCGGTTTCGTTTTCGACCACCAGTTCGCGCGAGCCGACCACGCGCGAAGCGATCACAGGTTTGCCCAGCAGCATGGCTTCGAGTATCGCCCGCGGCAGGCCTTCCCGTGGCGATGACAGCACTAGAATGTTCATGGCGGCGATCCAAGGCAGCGGCTGCTGCTGGAAACCGACGAAATGCACGCGGTCGCCAAGTCCCAGAGATTCCGCCAGCGCCCGCAGCGCTGTGTTCTCCGGCCCATCGCCGACAATAAGAACGTGGATCGGGGCATGTATCGCCGTGCCGCTAGCGCCGACTTTTTCGACCGCACGCAACAGGTGATCGACCGATTTTCGCCTGAGCAGTGAACCGATGACGCCGACAACGATGGCGTTCGCAGGTACATCCGGCAGCGTCTGCGGCGCGGGCAGCGCCTGTTTGCCATCAATGCCGTTATGCACGACCACCAGCTTGTCGTTAGCGATCCCGTATTGGCGCAGCGAGTCGGCAACGTCATGCGAGACGCAAATAACGGCATGAGCGACGCGGTTTGTCACGGCGATCTCGACGGCATTGAGAGCGGGATTCGTGCGGCAGTGCTGAACCACCGGCACGCCGGCTTCCTCGCCGGCGAGGAAGCCTTCGAAATTCGAAGAGGGCTGGTTGTTAAGGTAGAGCAGGTTATAGCCGCCGCTTTGCAGCAGAGCGGCAATTGCGCGCGCGCGCGGGCCGATGCGCCAACGACGTTCGATGGCGAACACGGCGGCAGCGCGCCAGCTACGGTTCCAGCTGAGCAGACCCCGCGCCAGTTCCTTGGCGAACTTTGCCCACCATGGCTGGCGGCGGCCGGGCAGACGGACAAAAGGGACGCCGAGCGCCGCCATTTCCCGGGAAATCGACGAGCCTTCGCCGTGCGCATAGTCGTGGTAGAAGCAGGCGGTGAGATCGAAGCGCTCGCGGTCAATGCCCTTCAACAACTCGAGCAGGCTGTTGGTGCCGCCGCCCCATTCGTTGCCGGTATCGAGGACGAGCACGCGCATCAGGCCGCCCCTCGCGCCAGCACGCCTTCGACGGCGGCCAAGACTTCGTCGACCTCGATGCGCGCGATGCAGCGCGTGTCGTCGGACTTGGTGCGGATGGACAGATCGGGACAGGGGCGGTGGATCACTACATGCCGTTCGTGATCGTAGGGCGGCCCGGAAGTCGCGGGATCTGAAACCGCGAACAGGCAGACGGTCGGCACCTCCAGCGCGAAGGCGACGTGCATGGTGCCGGTATCGCCGCTGACCAGGCAGTCGCAGGCGGCGACCAGCGCGGGCAGGCAGTCCAGCGGCAGTTCGCCGGCCGTGACGAGGACGCTTGCGTCGCCAGTATTGCTCGCGTCGCCGATGTCCTGGGCGATCCGCTCAAGGGCGGTTCGCTCAGCGGGCGCGCCGGTGAGCACGAGGCCGATATCCGGATGCGCCAGTCTCAGACGCTGGCCGAGGGCGACGAATTTCTCCGCCGGCCACATGCGGCACGGGGCGGAAGCGCCGCACTGCAAGGCAACGCGCCTTCGTGGCGCGAAGCCACGTGCCAGAAAGAAGTCCGCCACCCGTTCGCTCGCGCCGGGTACAAATGGCAGCCGCATCCGGGCGCCTTCGACATCGGCGCCGGCCAGCGCAGCCGTGCGCAGCCGCTGATTGAGCCCGTGACCGAGTTCTGCCACGGTGACGGTCGTCGCGCGGTTGGCAAGCAGGAAGCGGAAGGGATTGCGCGCATTGGGCAACTTGAATATCCAGCGGGCGCCGGCCAGATAGGCCAGCGGCGTCGCCTGCGGCTCGTTGCCGTGCAGGATCACGGCAACCTCGGGGCGGTGGCGGCGCAGGCGTGCGACCAGGGCGGGAAAGTCGCGCCAGCCGCCGCGTGCGGGAATCGCCTCGTCGATCTCGGGGCAGTACCGAAACAGCGGCAGGCTCACTTCGTGGATCAGCGCGACAAAGCGCGCGGCGGGAAAACGCTTGCGCAGCGGGCCGAACGCGGCGGTCGACATGACGGTGTCGCCCAGCGCGGTCGTCGAGACGAGCAGCACGCAGCGCACGTCGGCCGCATCGAGCGAGCGCGGGTCGTCGTCGCGGCCGTCAAGCGCCTTGACGGCGCGCAAGCTCCAACGGAGCAGTGTTTCGAGCGGCCGGACACGCATGTTCACTCGGGATGCAGGCGCGTGTAGAGCTTGCTAAGCCACGGCCGGCGATATATTTCCAGTCGTTTCCCGAGCCAGCCAGCCGGCTTGTCCTTGACCACGATGCGCGGAATTTCTTCGGTCGGTGTGGTGGGCAGGCAGGTATCGCGCCGTACCGTGTAAAGGTGGGTGTAACCCGCCTGTCGGGCCACGACGCGGTAGGCGTCGTCGTAATAGCCCTGTGGCCAGCACAGATGCACTGATGCTTCCCCGAGGCGCTGCTGCAGCACGAGTCGTGAACGTCCCAGATCGTTCGCCAGTTGCGCCTGCCGTACCTCGCGATCGGCTTCGACCCGATCCCAGCGCGTGTGCGTGTGGGTATGCGAATGGAACTCGAAGCTGCCAGCGGCGCGCATGGCGTCAACTTCGCTCCAGCGCAACATCGCCACGTCGGCGCGACCGGCGCGCACTGCGTCCGTGCAAGCCTTGTGCGAGAGCGTGACCGGGACGTTCCCCGCTCCGGCATGGGGTCGCGCCGCGCCGTCGCCGATCCAGCCGCTGACCAGAAAGATGACGCCATTCAATCCGTGCTCGGCCATGATCGGATGCGCGTACACCCAGTTATCGAGGTAGCCGTCGTCGAAGGTGATGACGACGCTCTTCTCCGGCAGGGGATCGCCAGCAAGGAATCGCGCCAGGTCGTCGAGGCCCACCGTGCGCCAGCCCCGCGTCGCCAGATAGCGCATCTGGTCGCGGAAGTTTTCCGGCGTGATGGTCACCAGGCCCGCTACGGGGCTAATGTGGTGGTACATGAGGACGGGCACGGCTTGCGCGTTCTTCATGGCTCTGCGCTCAATCGACCCCGCTCAAGGTGTCGTCGTAGATGCGTTCGAGTCTCTGCACGACATTGCGCGGATGAAAATCCTGGACCCTTTCGTAGGCCCGCTCGACCAAGGCATCCGCCCGCGGCGTGCCCAGCATGTCGAGACCCCGCAGCAATCCCTGATAAAGGGAATCCGCGTCCTTTGGCGCCACTGTGATGGCGCAGTCATCGTCGGTGAATTCCGCCAGCGCGCCGCCGGTCGACACCAGTAGCAGCCGTTTCAGGTACATGGCCTCCTGCGCGATGAGGCCGAAGGGCTCGTAGTGCGAGGGCATGAGGACGATGTCCGCTTGCTCGACCAGCTTGAAATAATCGGCGGCACTTTTATTTCCCACAACCTCGACGCCCGGGATGTCGATCGGCGGCCGCTGCTCCCATTTCCCGCCGGCCATGATCAGCCGCGCCCTGCCGGGAGGGAGGCGGGCGAACGCGGCCAGCAGTTCTTCGAGACCCTTGATCGGATTGTTGCCGCCGCCGTAGAGCAGCGTCGCCATCGTCGCGGGGGCCTTGGGCGGGAACGGCCCCAGCGCCATGATTTCCAGCGACAAGGGATTGCCCAAGAGCCGATGGCGGTTGTTGATCGGTATTACACCCCTGAAGTAGTTGAAGGATGCCTGACTGAGAAACAGCAGCGTACACGGGGAACGCGGCTGCGCCGGTTGCTTGAAGTGGTTGTGGTAATGCACCACGACGCCAGGCCGGTAGGATAACCGCTTGACCACCGCATCGACCTGTTCCTGCCGATTGTGGAAGTGGAGGATATCTGGCCGTTGCGCTTCGATGATGCGGACGAGGCCGGAATAGGTGAAGACGCCGAGGCCGAAGATCTTGTTGAGCACCTTGTTGTGCCAGCGATCCTCGACGAAGGGGAAGGCCGTGGTGCCGTAATGTTCAAAGGGTGTCAGGTCGAATGTGGTCTTGCCCGAATTGTGGCCGCTGACGCAGCAGGCGATCTGGTGCCGATATGACTGGCCGTGTGCGCCGAAGGCCGTGATAATCTTCTCAACCGACATGGCGTTGTTGCGGATGTCGGCCCAGAAATGAATGTGCAGCGCCGTTTTCATGCGGACAGCCATTTACTTGCGGCGCAGCCGCATGATCAGGATGTCGCCGTAGAGGGCAGCATCCGACGTCAGCAGTTCATAGACGCGGGGCGAATAGAAGCGGCGGCTGACGCGGCGAATCAGCGCGGCAATCAGGCGGTCCTTCAGCTTGGGTTTCCTGCGTGGCCGGTTCATGGCGACGGTCTCGACCTCGAAGCCGCTGACAAAAGCGAGATAGAAGATCATCGACAGCGACACCGGCATGATGTGGCCCATGAAGCCGTCGGCCTTGAGCGTCTCCCAATGGTGGGCGAGATCGATGAACCAGGGAAAGTAGCCGGCCGAGAAATACTTCGACCGCGCGTTGGTTGACATGATGTTGGGCGTGGACAGGATCAGCATGCCGCCGGGCTTGACAATGCGCGCCAGTTCGCGGAACAGGAGGTAGGGATTTTCGAGGTGCTCGATGCATTCGATGTTGAAGACAACATCGAAAGCGGCGGTCGGCAGGTCCAGTTCGCGACTGAGGTCGATACGGGATTTTTTGACCTCGTCGCCCAGCTTGATCTGCGCCGTATCGATGTCGCCCGCCACAATATTGGTATAGCCACCGCGCACCAGTTGCGCCGCCAGAGCGCCTTCGCCGCAGGGCAGGTCGGCGATGGCCGCCGACTTTGGCGCGGCCAACATCATGGCAATGGCCGTTTCGTGCACGTTGTCCGCGCTGAGGGCGCGGATGGAATCGTCTTTCATTTTTGCTCCAATCGGTCAACTCCCGCCAACAGCCGCTTATAAACAGCCACCATGCCAGCCAGCATGGCCTCGCGCGAGAAATGCGTCGTCACTTTTTGCCGCGCCGCCTTACCCATGCGCTGGCGCGTCGGCGCGTCGCCCAGCAGTTGGATGATTGCCACCGCCAGCGCCTTGGGGTCGTTTACCGGCACCAGCAGTCCCGTATCGCTAGCGCCGACTATTTCGGGCACGCCGTCGACGCGGCTGCCGATGGCCGCCAGCCCCAGCGCGCCGGCCTCGACGAAGGCGGTGCCCAGCGCCTCCTGGTGCGTCGGCAGCACGAAGAGGTCAAGCGATTGCAGCACATTGACGACATCGCGGCGCAGGCCGAGCAGATGGACTCGGGCGGCCAGATCCAGTTCGGTGATGCGCCGCTCGATGTTCTCGCGCTGCGGACCGTCGCCGGCGAAGACGAAGTGGGCAGCGGGGAAGCGCGCCAGCACGGCGGGGATGGCTTCGAGCAGTTCGGCGTGGCCCTTTTTGCGGCGCAGGATGGCGACGGTGCCGACCAGCGGCACGTCCGCCGCGATGCCCAGTTCGCCGCGCAGCGTGCCACCCGCCGGCGCGGCGGCGTAGCGCGCGAGGTCGATGCCGGTGTGCACCGCGGTAATTCGGTCACGCCGCACGCCGGCCGCTTCGAGGTAGCGCGCCACATGCTCGCTGACGGTGACGACATGATCGGGCAGCACGCTGTAAGTAAACCGCGAGGTGATCGGCAGCGCCAGGTGACGGGTGCGGACGATCCGCGGCCGGTGCGTCAGCGTGTGTGCCGCCATGCCGGCCAACTGCGTGTCGCGGCCGCTGTGGGTGTTGACGATGTCGGGCCGGCGCGCGCGCATGAAGCGACGCAGGCGCAGGATGGCGGGGAGGTCAATGGCGCTACGCATGCGCGTCTCGAACACCTCGACGCCGGCTTCGCGCGCGCGGACGCCGAGCTTGGCGCCGGGCTGGCAGGCCAGCAAGGCGGTGTGGCCGAGTTCGCGCAGCCCCAGCATCTCGTTGAGGGTGCGGTTTTCCTGCCCGCCCCAGCCCAATGAGGATTCCGTATGGAGCACGATCACCGCGTGGGCGCCTCCGGCGCGGCGGCGGAAATCTCTTCGGTCACCCGCTGTAGCCGATAGAGCCGGCTGTAAATGCCGCCGCGTTCCAACAGTTCGGCATGCGGCCCGATCTCGGCGATGCGGCCCTTGTCGAGCACGACGATGCGGTCGGCGTGCTCGATGGTCGACAGGCGGTGGGCGATGACCAGCGTGGTGCGGTTTTCCATCAGGCGTTCAAGGGCGGCCTGCACCTGGCGTTCCGACTCGGAATCGAGCGCCGAGGTGGCCTCGTCGAGCACCAGGATCGGGGCGTTCTTCAGCAGCGCGCGGGCAATGGCCAGGCGCTGGCGCTGGCCGCCGGAAAGCTTGACGCCGCGTTCGCCCACCTGCGTTTCATAGCCTTGCGGCATGGCCATGATGAAGTCGTGGGCGTGGGCGTCGCGGGCGGCTGCCTCGACTTCGGCGCGCGAAACGGTGCCCGCGCCGCGCATGTCACCGTAAGCAATATTGGCCGCCACGGTGTCGTTGAACAGCACCACATCCTGCGACACCAGCGCGATGTTGTTGCGCAAGGACGCCAGCGTCAGCGACTCGATGGGGGCGCCGTCGATCAAAATTTGACCACCGTCGGCGTGATAAAAGCGCGGCAGCAGGTTGGCCAGCGTGGTCTTGCCACTACCGGAGGGGCCGACCAGCGCCACGGTTTCGCCGGGCGCGATGACGAGTGTCAGATCGACAATCGCCAGCCGCTCCGTGCCGGGGTAAGTAAAGGTCGTATGCTCGAAGCTGACTGCGCCCTGTACGCGCGGCACGGTTTCCTGACCGCGATCATCCTCAGGTTCCTGGTCGAGCAGGGCGAAGACGCTCTCGGCGGCGGCCAGGCCGCGTTGCAGCGGGGCGTTGACGTCGGTGAGGCGTTTCAGCGGCGCCAGCAGCATCAGCATGGCGGTGATGAAGGAGACAAAGCCGCCGACGGTGGTTTGCGCACTCTGTCCCTGCAACAGCGCAATGTAAATGACCACGGCCACCGCGATGGCGGTGAAAAATTGCACGATGGGCACGGTGGCGGCGGCAGCGATGGCCTGGCGCATGTTCTGGCTGCGGAAGCGCTCGTTGGCCTCGACGAAGCGCGCCGTCTCGTAAGCCTGGCCGCCGAAGATCTTCACCACCTTGTGGCCGCCGATGGTCTCTTCGAGGATGCGGGTGATGTCGCCGATGGCGTGCATGGTCGCCCGGCTGGCCGAGCGCAGGCGTTTGCTGAACACCTGCACGACGATGGCGATCAGCGGCGTGACGGCCAGCGCCACCAGCGTCAGTTTCCAGTTGAGATAAAGCAGCCAGGTCATCAGGGCGACGATGGCCAGCGAGTCGCGCACCGCGACGGTCAGCACCGAGATCGCCGCGCCGGTGACGTTATTGACGTCGTTGGTGACTTTGGAAATCAGCAGCCCGGTGCTCTGATTGTCGTAGGTGCGGGTCGGCAGTTGCAGCAGGCGCGCAAACATGGCATTGCGCAGATCGAACACCAGGCGGTTGGTCAGCCACGACATGGTGTAGTCGGTGACGAAACTTAATACGCCGCGGAGCAGGAAGATGCCGATGACCGCCAGCGGCGCGAGGTAAAGATTGTCGCGCGGCTTGCCGGAAAACCCCTTGTCGAGCAGCGTTTTCATCAACGCCGGGAACAGCGGCTCGGAGGCGGCCAAGAGCGCCATGCCGACAATGCCCAGCGCGAAGGCTTTCCAGTAGGGACGAACGTAGCCCAGCAGGCGCACGTACATCTGGAAGCTGCCGAGGGGGGCGGTACCGGAGGTGGTCATCGAAGGCGGCGGCGGGGCGCCCTAAGCGGCGCCGGATTTGGCAACAGCGCCGGATTATAGCGGCCTGCCCGGGGCGGCCCGTGCGCTTGCGGCCCATGTGCGGTCCGGGTGCAGCCCGATGGCTCCCCGCGCGATCAGTTCTCAAGCAGCGCGCGGTAAAGCGCGTCCAGCGCCGTGGCGGTGGCTGCCAGTGTCAGCGGTTCGGCGGCGGCGCGGGCGGCGGCGCGTTGTTGCGGCGTGGGGCCCGTATCGTTCATTGCCGCAAGCAGGGCGCGCAGGCCGGCGGCCAGCGCGACGGCATCATTGGGGGCGCAGACTGCGCCGTTCTCTCCCTCGCGTACCAGTTCAGCCGCGCCGCAGCTGGTGGTGGTCACCAGCGGCAGGCCGCAGGCCAGAGCTTCCAGCGCGGCGTTGGGGAAAGGATCGTAGAGCGTCGGCAGCGCGACGATATCGGCGGCGCCGTAGAAGGGCCGCACGTCAGTCTGCGGGCCAAAAAAGCGCACGCGGGTCGCCACGCCCAGCCGCGCGGCGCGGCGTTCCATGGCCGCCTGCGCCTTGTCGCGACCGACGATCCATAAGCGCGCGTCCGGCAAACGGACCAGCGCGTCGAGCAACGTCGCCACGCCCTTGCGCTCGAAGCCGGAACCGACGAAGAGAATGACCTTTGCCGTTTCCATGCCGGTGTCGGCCAGGCCTGTTGCCGTACCGCCAGTCCCACGGGGATTCCCTTCGGTCACGCTCACTTTTTGGCGCAAGGCGGCGCGATGCTCCTCGCGCAGGCCGGGGTGGAAATGCGCGCAATCGACGCCGTTGTAGATCAGCCGCAGTTTGTCGTCCGACACGCCGAAGCGGCGGGCGATGTCGTCCCGCACCATGCGCGAGTTGCAGATCACGGCGCGCAGATCGGGGTGGCGAAACATGGCCGTCTCGGCCGCCAGGGTGTAGCGGTGCCACGCCGACAGCGCGGTGGCAATAGGTGCCATGCCGCCGCGCGCCGCGTCGCGTAATTCAAGCCAGGTCGCATGGACGCCATCGCCGGCGCGGTAAATGTGGCAGCCGGGAATACGTTCGTGCGACTGCACCAGATCGAACCGGCCTTCGTCGATGACGGCTTGAACGGCGCGGGCAAAGCTGGCGTCGCGCCCCCTGCGGCCGGCAAGTTTCGACCAGGCGGGATTGCAGATTTCGACGGGGAAGTTGGCCACCTCGCCGCCGCTCCACTCGCGGCAAAGCAGCGTCACCTCGGTGCCCCGCGCCACCAGTGCGCCCAGCGCCCGCTCGACGAAACGCTCGGCGCCGCCGAAAGGCGTGTATTTCTGGCGGACCAATGCGAGCTTCATGCGGGCATTCCGCTGGCGAGCTTCACAGCGCGTCCAGCCATTGCGACAGTGCTCGCCAGGGCGTGGCGACGAAATCCTTGCGGCGTTGGCCGTCGTCGCCACCAAAAACGACGCCACCCTCGATGTCGGGCAGCAGCGCGCGCAGCCGTTCCAGCGGCGCAAAAAAATCGGCGGCGACGGTTGCGCCCGATTTGGCCTCGATGGCGATGCGCCGGCCGGCCTGCTCGAGCAGCAAATCGACCTCGAGGCCGCGACTTTCGCGGTAATGGAACAGGCGCGCCTCGCGGCCGGCGTGGGCGTGGTGTTTGAGAATTTCGGCGGCGACCCAGCTTTCGAAAATGGCGCCGCGCAACGGATGGTGGCGCAACTGCTCGGGCTCGCGAATATCGAGCAGGTAGCAGGCCAGCCCGCTGTCAAGAAAATGCAGCTTGGGTGCCTTGACGATCTGCTTGCGGCGATTGGTGTGCCAGGCCGGCAGGCGCTGCACCAGGTAGCCGGCTTCCAGCACCGACAACCACTGGCGGGCGGTGTTGTGGGAGACACCGGCGTCGCCGCCCAGCGTGGAGAGGTTGATTTCCTGCGCGGTGCGGCCGGCGGCAAGACGGACAAAATCGGTGAAGGCCAGCAGGTCAACCACATTCAACACGCTGCGCACGTCGCGCTGAACGTAGGTGGCGAAGTAATCCGCCAGCCAGCGCCCGGCGGGGATGGCGCGATCATGAATGCGGGGGTAGGCACCCATCCAGAGCGTGGTCAGCAAATCGACCGGCGGCGCCGGGAAACGGTGCAATTCGTCGAGGTCGGGCGGCAGCAGGGTCAGCACGGCGCAGCGTCCGGCCAGGGTTTGCGCCACCTGATCAGTCAGTCCGAAGTGTTGCGACCCGGTGAGGATGAAGCGCCCCGGCGACGCATCGCGATCAACTTCTTCTTGCAGATAGCTGGTCAGCCCCGGCGCGTTATGCACCTCGTCGATAATGGCGCCGGTAGCGAATTCAGCTAGAAAACCGCGCGGATCGGCCGTCGCCGCCTCGCGCCGGTCCAGCGGTTCCAGCGAGACATAAGGCCGTTCGGGGAAAACCGCCTGGCACAGCGTGGTCTTGCCGGACTGGCGCGGGCCGGTAAGCAGCACTACCGGGTAGTGCCGCGCAACGTCGCGCAGGATGGGCGCCAGCTTGCGTTCTATGGGCATGCATGGATTGTAATCGCCAATTACAATCCATGCGTATTGTTATAAATCAATAAGATCGGCGCAGGCTGTCAGCACCTGCTCGACCGGAATTGTCGTCAAACACTCGCTGAGCTTGCCGCCGCCGCAACCATCGAGGCCACAAGGGCGGCAGGGGTGGGCGGCGCTGGCGACGATGCGGTGCGGCACCAGCCACGGCGCCCATTCGATGTCGCCCGAGGGGCCGAACAGCGCGACCGTGGGCGTGCCCATGGCGGCGGCGATGTGCATGGGGGCCGAATCGACGCCGACGAAAAGCCGCGCCCGCGCCGTCAGTGCCGCCAGTTCCTTGAGCGAAAGCTGGCCCGAGAGATTGACTGGCGCCGTGGCGCAGGCGGCAAGCACGGCGGCGATCAAAGCGTGCTCCTTCGCGTCCGGCGCAGCAGTGAGGACGACGCGCTGGCCGCGAGCGTGAAGGGCGTCGGCCAGCGCGGCTACCTTTGTCGCCGGCCAGCACTTGAACAGCCAGCGCGAGGCCGGATGCAGGTGGATGAAGTCGCCCTCGACGCCCTGTTCGCGCAGCAGCGCGGCAACGCGCGCTTCGGCTGCGGCGCCGGGCATCATGACCAGGCGTTTGTCTTCCGGCGATGGCTGAATGCCGACCCGGCGCAATGCATCGAGGTTGGATTCGACGGTGTGGCGGTGCGGATGGTTGGAGCGGGGATAGAAGTGCGTAAACGCCCGCCGCAAAAAGTCGGCGGTAGCGACACGGCGCGGCGCCACCGCCCAGCGCGGTCCGAGCAGCTTGACCAGCCAGGCGCCGCGTTTCGCCTCGGTGAGATGCACCACGAGGTCGTAGCCGCGCTCGCGCAGGGTTGCCAGCAACTGCCACTCGGCGGCGAGGCGCGCGGCCGGGCCAAGGTTTTTCCAGTTGCGGTCGATGCCGTGCAACTGGGCGATGGCCGGGTGGCCGGCCAGCATCGGCGCGGTGTCGGCATAGACCAGTGCGTCGATTTCGCAGTGCGGCGCGGCGTGGTGCAGGGTGGAAAACACCGGCGCGGTCAGCAGCACGTCGCCGTGATGGCGCAGCTTGATCACCAGCGCGCGGCGAACCTGTTCGAGGGGAATGGCGTCTTCAACCATGGCGCCTATTCTGCCAGACGATGCGCCCGTCCTCGATCAGTGTGGCGGCGCCGTAGTCGAAGCGCAGCGAAAACCATTCAGCGAGCGCGATGCCGGCCAACTCGGCGACACAGACTTTCATCACGCCAGCATGAACGACCAGCACCGCCTCGCCC
>JFJP01015396.1_pt1 | contig 11792 bp, 13 predicted proteins | sample 431651 | NCBI WGS metagenome assembly JFJP01 (sample SAMN02602958, study PRJNA72255) | Microbial mat metagenome, whole genome shotgun sequencing project. | biome: fresh water; feature: sink hole; material: water; isolation source: purple microbial (photo- and chemosynthetic) mats found in... | reverse complement strand
AACCGAAAAGTTTAACCACATGGAAATGAGCGCCATAATCATTGCGGGCTTCCTGTTCATAATTCGCAACTAGAGCCGCAGGAGCCTCGTCAGCATAATTCTCTAAAATAGTTTGGATTGCTAAATAGCATCTGCCAAAATCAGTTTCATAAAGCTCATGGATTAGACGCGGAAGATCGGGGAAAGTACTGTAATTATGGACTGGTGAAAGAGTGGAAGGATGATCGATTAATGACTTTTCTAAGGATTCTTGCACATCCGCCCATGCGATCGCTCCTTCTTCGATACCTTCTTCTGCTAACATCCGAATGCCGCGCAACCGAAACACCAAGGATACAGGACAGCGCGATATTGCAGGAATTGCTGCATAATATTTGGCATCGATTAAATCTTGAATCGATAAACGGCGGGCGATCACATTGCGATTTTGAAGTAGGGCAACAATCTTATCCATTTGCGAAAAATCTTTAGTTAATCGACAAATAGCCGTGATCGCGGCGCTAGAGATTGGCAAGCTTATCCATTTGCGAAAAATCTTTAGTTAATCGACAAATAGCCGTGATCGCGGCGCTAGAGATTGGCAAGCTCTCATCTTTTACAAATTGCTGAATCTTCGCGATCGCAGGTTGATAATCCAACTTTGCCAATGTCTGAATAATCACGCGATAAGTTTGGTCTGACCGATCTAATAATTGCGTAATTTCTTCTAAAATCTGGGGATCTTTTGTGCCAATTTCACCGATCGCCCAAACTGCATTTTCTACCATAAAGCAATCTGGATCGGCTAAACAATCTCTTACTACTGGCAAAGCTGACTCAGCTTGCAGACGACCGAGCGTTTCCACCGACTTTCGGCGGACAATGCGATTATCCATTTCAGGATTAGTTTCATGAATCGCTCTGACTAAAGCCGCGATCGATTTTTCGGAATTAAAATTTACTAAATGCGAAGCGGCAATATAGCGAGAATCATCTTCCCCAATCTGATCTTGCGGGGTATCTAAAACAGCGATCGCCTGATCTTCTGTCAAATTAAAAAGGCTATAAAAACGTTTATCCATAATTCTGTAATTATATCAATTTTCCATCCAAAAACAAAAGTAGGGGCAATTCATAAATTGCCCCTACTTTTGTTTTTTAGCAAGCAAGGCTTACCGTGAGAATCAATTAGGAAAGAGAATTGATTGCATAGTCAAGCAATGCATTGTACTCGGTCAATGCTTGTGCAGACATGTCACGAGGTGTGCAACCACGGGTACGAGCATAGCTCAAAGCTTCTACATAAGGAGCGGTAGGAAGGCTCAATGCACGATAAACTTCGCGCTGACCTGCAATACCCCACTCATCCAAAGGACCGGTACCGCCAACAACGAGGCTGTACTGAATCAAGCGCAAGTAGTGCTTGATGTCACGAGCGCACTTTGCTTTGAAAGTGTCGTTCGAGTTTGCTTCGCCAGAATTGTTCAAGTAAGGATACTTTCTGATACAAGCGTCGTATGCTTCTTTAGCAACGTTGTCAAGATTAGCAGCTAGCTTTTCAGCAGCTTCTAAACGAGCAGCAGCACGTTGGATAGAACCTTGTACTGATTCGAGGTCTGAGGTGCTAGGAAAACGTCCTGCTGCATCAGCAGAGGCAATAACGGTAGTAACAACGGATTTCATTTATTAAATCTCCAAACTGGATTCTTTTTATTCAGTGAGCTTAGTTTTGGTTCTGGTCAATCAAATCTCAACCAGCAAATCGTAATTTCAGATATCAATCGATTAGCAATCAATCAATTAGCTAAGAGCTGCGATTACGCGATCGAAGTAGCTGGAAGCTTCAGCAACCAAGGAAGCACAACGATCTTCGGTTACGATGGAACCCATCTTGCGGAGTTTTGCACCTGCGCGAGCTTCGCTAGGGGTGTCTTGAATGTGAGCAGCAGCTTGTGCTTTCATGATTTGGACTGCACGTACTGTGGAGGTTGTAGGTACGCCCAAAGCAGCGTATGTTTCTCTCAAACCGTTCAAGCAACGATCATCCAATACGGAAGAATCACCAGCCAACAAAGCATAGGTGACATAACGTAGAACGATTTCAGCGTCACGCAAGCAAGCAGCCATGCGACGGTTAGGATAGCAGTTACCACCAGCTTGAATCAAGCCTTGGTTTTCGCAAATCATACCTGCTACTGCGTCAGAAACCATGCAGCTTGCATTGCTAGCGATCGCGTTTACTGCATCCAAGCGACGGTTGCCGCTAGCTACGAATGCTTTAAGAGCATTGATATCACCGACTACAGAGGTGCTAGCATCAGCTGAAACTACAGCTCTAGAAAAAGCGTCAAGCATTTAATAGCTCTCCTTAAAAATAGTTATGTTATTTAAAACGTTGTTTGCGCTTGTGTCATTCACAAGACATATAGAACATAAAAGATCGGAGTCTGTTTAGTCTCATCTTTTGTAAAGTAAGTAACAATCCTTTACAAATCAGTCGCAAGAGATACAAATTTGAAACCCATTGATAGGGTTTCGGCGCGAAGCGCTGCAACCCTATCAATGGGTTTTATAGTAAATTTTCCATAGCTGCACCCACTACTCGATAGTCGCGATCGCCTCTCAGTTCCACTATTGCTTCTTTGGCTTCAGGTGTATCGAATTGGGTCAGGGCATAGGCAACCCGCACACGAATATATTCAAATTCTGCATTTTTAAGCTCTAATAACTTTGATAGGGCTTTGTCTGATTGATCAGAACCAGACAAAGAACCTAAGCCATCAATACAGGCTTCTTGTACGGCGGCATCTTCGCCAGCTATACCCACACAACATATTTCCCATATCTCTGGATAGCATTGCATTTCTACTAGAGCCGCTAAAATGCTGCGCCTTACTAACCAGTGATCGTCTTGGTGAAATGCTAGGACTAAGTGCGAAGCGGATATGCGATCGAATAAAGAAATAGAGTTGGCAGCTTCAGCCCGAACATTTGGGGTATTGTCATAGCGCATAATTTGCAGTAGCGCCGCAAAGGATTCGGCATTTTTTTGTCGCCCTAACTCTCTTGCCACAAAAGTACGCACCAAAAATTCAGGATCTTTGACATGCTGGAGTAATAAAGGGATTGCTATTTCAGCCGTAAAATCTTTGAGTGCGGCGATCGCTTTGATCCGATACTGAAAATCAGAATTTTGCAAATCAATTTTGATTTGGAAAAGATCCATAAATTATTAGGAGGTAAGGATTTTTTAGGTCGTGTGATTAATTAATTTAAGCCTAATGCGATCGGCTAAACTAGCTTAAAGCTAAATTTTCTGCCATTTCACTCACCCTAAATTTAATGCCTAATCCTCAATTAAGCGAAAAAGTTCTTGCATTGATTAAAAAATCTCGTATCGTCAGCTTCATCTCTTGGCAAAATATTTATCCAGATCTTGCCATTGCCAAATTTCAAGATGCCGACGATCAAGGGCGTTATCTTACCGATGAAGATTTAAGTGATTTACAAATATTAATACCTGCGATCGCTACAAATATCCCAACAGTAAGATTATTGTCTGCACAAGCACCACAAACTGTTGATGAGGCGCGACAACAAGTATTAGCAACCTTCCCGAAAATCACCCAAGAAGGGGGTGGGCTTTATCCTGCGGAACGAGCAAATGCTTGCTGGCGGGACTTTTGGCACTTTCTGCGCTGCATCACCTACGGTATTGCGGGTCAGCGTCTTGATTACTTAAATGCTGAGGGGCTGAGGTATATGCAGGAGCTTTATCAAGAGCTACAAGTACCTATTGATGCTATGATTCTTGGCTTATCATCCATCAAAATTGCTAGTCTTAAAAGACTCGACCCAGAGCTTCAAAATGAATTAGCACCCTATTTTGATCGTCTAATTGAAGAGCTAAAACTTTTTGAGTCGGCTTAATTGAGCCGATGTAACCCGAAAATTAGATATCCTTAACAAATTTATATTATTTCCCTTTTGCCTTTCTCCTTTTTCCTTATCTAACAAGTCTATGTCAGCATCCTTGCGAACCCGTCAACATCATTTAATTCAGAAGCTAGCAAACTGTATTGAAGAAACATGGCAAAAAAATTTAGATCTTGAACCATATCTTATCCCCGAAGATCTAGGCTACATTGAGGGGAATTTAGAAGGAGAAAAATTAATCATTGAAAATCTTTGTTATCAAACCAAACAATTTCGCAAATTACATCTAGAACTAGCTCAGGTGGGCAATGGTTTGGATATTCTCCATTGTGTAATGTTTCCAAATCCTGAGTATGCCTTGCCTATTTTTGGGGCAGATATAGTTGGAGGACGTGGGGGGATGATTAGCGCGGCGATCGCCGATCTATCACCTAGCAATCGCGAAAAATCTTTACCTATTAATTACCAAGCGAGATTGGCTAACTTAAAAAGCATAGAATTTTCACAGCCCCGTGCGTTACCCGAATGGGCTGATATTTTTTCTGAATTTTGTCTGTTTATTCGTCCTACTGGTGTTGAAGAAGAGCGGGCTTTTTTACGACGGGTTCAAGATTTTTTGTCGATTCATTGCCAAATCGCCACCAATTTAGAGCCATTAACTTCTGATGTTGAAGTTGCTAGTGCGATCGCAGGTCAGCAATATTACTGCACCAAGCAACAACAAAATGATAAAACTCGTCGAGTTCTCGAAAAGTCCTTTGGCAAAGAATGGGCGGAGCGCTATATGACTTCAATGTTATTTGACTCAATCGCTTGATTGTCGCTTGATTATTTTTCTGGATATTTCATGAATGCAAAGCGATATAAGCGTAAAATTAGCTTGTGCTTGAAAATGAGTAACTTATGCCTAAAAATAAGCGGTCTAAATCCAACAAAAAAAAGCAGAAAAATGCCGTAAAACCCCTGTTTTCCTTTAAAAACCACGAGCAAGCTGAGTTATTTCGACAACGGCAATGGGTTAAACTATTTGCCGAAGTTACATTTAAAATTAGGCAACATTTAAAATTTAAAGAAATTTTAAATGCAACGGTAACTGAAGTACAGCGAATTTTGCAAGCCGATCGCGTACTGATTTATCAAATTTTCCCCGATGGCACAGGGCGGGCGATTAGTGAATCCGTTTTACCCAATTATCCAAAAATTCTTGATTTAGAATTTCCTGAAGAAGTATTTCCCACTGAATATCAACAACTTTATGCTATAGGTAGGGTAAGAGCGATCGCGGATGTTAGCGCTCGCCAAGAAGGTTTATCTGAATGTCTAATTGAATTTGTTCATCAATTCAATATCAAGGCAAAGATGATCGTCCCCATTTTGCAAAATCTGAATTCCCATCAACAAAATGAAATAAGTTCGCCCAATCAATTGTGGGGATTACTGATCGCACATCATTGCGATCGCCCTTACAAATGGCTGGATTTTGAACTGGAACTGATGCAGCAACTTGCCGATCAGATCGGTATCGCCTTATCTCAAGCCCAGTTTCTAGAACATTTAGAAGAAATTGTCGAAGTTCGCACTGCGGAATTACAGGAAGTCAATCATAATCTTCAGCAAGAAATCAACGATCGGAAACAGGCTGAAACTGCACTAAGACAGAGTGAAGAGCAATTAAGATTAATTACTAATGCCTTGCCAGTACTGATTTCCTATGTAGATGAGAACCAGTATTATCGATTTAATAATAAAGCCTATGAAGATTGGCTAGGCAAGTCTCTATCGGAAATCTGTGGGAGCGATATTAAATCTGTTTGGGGAAATGACTGCTACTCAAGAATGCAGTCCCATGTGAAACTGGCTCTATTAGGGCAGACTATAACTTATGAAAATGAAATTCTCTTAAAGCATGGTCTTCCCTGCTCCGTCAATGTTACTTATATTCCTGATGTTGACGAACATAAAAATGTTAAAGGTTTTTTTTCACTAACTACCGATATTAGCGATCGCAAAGCGATCGAACGCATGAAAGATGAATTCATCTCTGTCGTCAGCCACGAACTACGAACCCCTTTAACTTCAATGCATAGCGCCTTAAAAATTTTAGCAACAGGGAAATTAGGAAGCCTCTCAAAAGATGGACAGCAAATCCTAGAAATCGCTGATGACAATACAGAGCGCTTAGTCCGTTTAGTAAATAATGTACTTGACCTACAACGCATCGAATCTGGTGAAGTAAAAATGGAGAAGCAAATCTGTAATATCTCCACCTTAATGATTCAAGCAACAGAAACAATGCAACCAATGGCTCAGCATCATGGTGTGGTTTTAGTCGTTGAGCCAATTGATATGAATATTTTGGTCGATTCTGACTACATAGTTCAAGCTTTAACAAATTTAATCAGCAATGCGATTAAATTTTCGGCAGTTAACGGTAAGGTCTGGCTAACTGCGGAAAACAGACCAAATGTTGAAGTTCTATTGTCCGTTTGCGATGAAGGACAGGGCATTCCATCGGACAAACTTGAAAGTATTTTTGAAAGATTCCAGCAAGTAGACTCTTCTGACTCTCGCCGTAAAGGTGGGACAGGGCTGGGATTAACGATCTGTCGCAATATCGTCGAACAGCATGAGGGTAAAATTTGGGCTGAGAGTACTCTTGGTAAAGGTAGTACTTTTTCGTTTACTCTGCCATTATTAAACGTTTGATTAAATTAAAATTAAAACTATGCCAATTAAGAGGATTCTGATTGTTGATGATGAAGAAAGTATTCAAACTGTCGTGCAGTTTGGGATTCAGATGGTTGTTGACTGGCAAGTATTAGTTGCTAGTTCAGGAATGCAAGGTATCAAAACCGCTTGCGATCAAAAACCTGACGCGATCTTGCTAGATGTGATGATGCCTGATATGGATGGCATAGCTACATTTAAAGCACTTCAATCCGATCCACAAACTGCACAAATCCCTGTGATTTTTTTAACTGCTAAGGCTCAGACTTCAGAAAGAAGACAGTTTAATGATTTACGGGTGAGTGGAGTGATTACGAAACCGTTCAATTCCCTCGATCTACCTGATCTAATTACGAAAATGCTTGATTGGTAAGCCTATAAATTATTGTAGACTTCAAGATCTTCAATAAGTGAATCTTAACAACCTCCCAAAACCTATAAATCTTTTTTAAATCTTATGAAAATATTATTAGTAGAAGATGATGATGTCTTAATTGCTGTCTTAACAAAAGCACTGACTGAAAAACGCTATATCGTGGATGTAGTCAAAGACGGGGAAATGGCATGGAGCTATGGTTCAACTTTTGATTATGACCTAATCATATTAGATATTGGGTTACCTAAATTAGATGGAATCAGCCTATGTCAACGCTTTCGAGCGGAAGAATATAGCGTGCCAATTCTCTTACTAACAGCACAAAATACTAGCACTACAAAGGTGATTGGTTTAGATGCTGGAGCGGATGACTATTTGGTAAAGCCCTTTGATATACCAGAATTAATTGCTCGAATTCGGGCTTTATTGAGGCGAAGTAATGCGATTTCTTCTCCCATAATCGTTTGGGGAGATTTACTCTTAAATCCTAGTACTTGTGAAATTTCTTACAATAATTTACCTCTAACACTCACCAACAAAGAATATGAATTATTAGAGATTTTACTGCGTGATAGTCAGCATTTGCTCAGTGTTGAGGAGATTCTCGATCGCCTATGGTCTTCCGATGAGTTTCCTTCGGAAGCAACAGTTCGCTCCCATATTCGAGGATTGCGGCGAAAATTGGTGGCGGCAGGTGCTCCTTCAGATTTTATTGCTACTGTGCATGGGCGCGGCTATTATCTAAAAGTGCCAGATAAATCTACGGATGTTGAAATATCTAAACCCGTAGAAACTGCTCCTGCTAATTCCCCTAATCTCAAATTGAGTACTCAAGACAGCCAGCAGGAAAAGTATTTAGAGTTCTTAAATCAGCTTTGGGTGACGACTAAGCCTAAGAGTCTTGAACAGTTGCAAGTATTATTCCAAGCGATCGAGAAATTAGAATCTGGATTCCTCACTCCTCATTTCCAAGAACTAGCTCATCAAACAGCCCATAAATTAGCGGGAACTCTTGGAACATTGGGGTTAACAAGCGCCATGCAACTGGCGATTCAGTTGGAAAACCTACTTAAAATTCAAGCATCTGACCAAAAAGTACAGTTAGAAGTATTAGAAACATTGGTGGTTGCTTTAGAGCAGGCTATCCAAAATACTAATTTAATCCAAAGCATACCTACAACTTTGATCGCCGACAACTCAACATTCTCATTGAAACAATCTCAATCTGTAATTGAGCCTAAGGTGATGATTGTTGATGATGATGTTGATTGTTTGCGATCGCTTACAGAGCTACTCAATCCTTGGGGCTTTAAGGTCACAACATTAGCCGATCCGCAGGATTTTTGGACAGTGTTATGTGCAGTAATGCCTGACATACTAGTTTTAGATGTAAATATGCCGCCAATTAATGGGTTAGAAATTTGTCTTAATGGGTTAGAAATTTGTCAATCCATTAGAAATGATCTTAACTGGAAACGCTTGCCAGTGCTATTTCTCAGTATGATGTCAGACTCTAACACTCAAAATCTTGCCTTTGGAGTTGGTGCTGATGACTATTTATGTAAGCCAATTGTCGGCATAGATCTAGTTAATCGAATCCACAATCGTTTACAGAGAGTCAGAGATTACCAGTTTATTGGTAAATGAATCACCCCGCCGCAAGCGGACGGGGTATCAAATTCTTTTTTACTAGAATATACTCACACCGCAGAGCGGTGGGGTATTTACCCTCTTAGTTGAATAAACCAAATGAGATCGAAAACTTATAGCGATTTTCATCTAAATGTGGACATAGGCAGGCTAATATGAGATGGAAGTGCTAGAACTTTTTAGAGTAAGCACTCCGAGTAATTTTCACCTGTCCTCAGTAGAATGAAAACTGCGATATACTCCATTTACCCTTACCCATTCCCGCCAATATTTTCCATAGCTACCTCCGCCGATGGAACGACTTTGCGCTTGAATCTTTTCCCCAAGAAGAATGAAAAAGAACCAATTACAGCCACTCCAATTCAAGAGCATTTAATTAAGAGAATTGCTGAACTAACGGACTTATTTCTGCAAACTAAAAAACGGCAAGGAGGCGATCGCGCTCAGAACACTGCTAAAATCTGGACAACAATCCTAGCTCGCTATGAACTAGGAGAGAGATTAAAAGCGATCGCGATCGATCTCGATATGCCCTATGAAACGGTTAGAAAATACGCTCAAACTGCGCGTAAAGCGATCGGCGCTTTAGAAAAAGTCCCATAAAAAAGTTTGGATTGTGAGGTCGAATTCTAATTTCGGTATTTAGACTCATCTTCAAATTTTGGGAGACTTGAGGATAGTTAGCAGGAGAATCCACCAAGGCACTCGCAGATCGGGAATAAACTTAGCTTTAGATTTAAGCGTCGGCAAACCTTGCGGCAATAAAAATCTGAGGGAACGTAAAGAATCAGGACGATGCTGATATTCATCAACTATTCCATAACGCGCAGCGAGTTCAGCCACAATCTGAACTTTGCCAGTTCGCCTCATCAGATCTGGATCGTTACCTAGCGCAGCAATTATCCTGCCAACAAATAAAGGAGTTTCCCAATTAAATTTATCAGCGATCGCCGCCACACCAACATTGTTATCATCACTCTCAAGGTTTGCGTCCGCCAACTGATGAAACTGCTCAGTGCCAACAATCCCCGGCCAAAGTGAAATCGAAGCAACATTAAAAGGCTTGAGTTCGACTGCCATCTCAGCCGCAAGGCGATCGCAAGCAGATTTACCAGTACCATAGGCGACTCCAAAGATAGGAGCTAATCCACCCCAAGAAGAAATCGTCACGATTAAGCCTTGTTTTCGTTGGGTCATCATTTTCGCGGCAAAATGACTTGCTACATAATGACTTCGCAAACCGACTTGATTGCAAGCATCCCAAAGATTTATATCTGATTCCCAAAATGGTTTACCGTTGGAGGAGATTAGCGATCGCACTCCACCATAAGCATTATTCACCAAGAGATCCAATTGTCCATTTTGCTCTCGATCAATTTGCTCAAATAGAGATTTAATTTGCTCATCATCACTGTGATCAACGGGAACGGCAATACAAATCCCACCTGCTTTTTCGACATCGGATTTAGTTTCTAGTAAGCTGCCCGAAACAGAATCTCTAGAACTTGTCTGATTCACACTGCGCCCAGTGATATAAACCAGCGCACCTGCTTCACCTAAACCAATGGCAATACCTTTACCAATTCCCCGTGATGCTCCCGTTACCAAGGCAACTTTACCTTTCAAATTTCCTGACATGAGAAATTGCCTCCGTAGAGATGTAGCTAATTAGAAAATCTTTTTCTAATCTAGTCTATAGCTTTAACAGCACTTTAAATGACTACCGCTATGGTAATTACATCTGATGGGGAAGTGTATAGATTTTCCATTCCGCGACTAATCTGTAATCAAGGAGCAAGATTCTATCTCAAACAAATCTAGTAAATTCTGAACTAATAGACAATGGAAATATTGCTGAAGATATCAGACTCGATTAAGTTTCTTTCAAATAGATAATTGATATGAATGAAAAAGAGAATGTACAGTATCATATTAAACATTCCAACCAAATAAATTACCTGCCAATTGTCCGACAACTAAATGAATAGTGATCTAAACGACTAAAAAACTAACGAAAAATGTGCATTTGGCTCTACTTTACAAACAACTTAACAAAACGTCATATGCAACATGGTAAGACTAAAACTAACACTCTCAAACGCTGATTATCAGCAATGCCTAAAGCTTTGTCGCAAGGGGACTAGCCAGATCTCGATGCTCAATCGCGCTCAAGTGTTACTAGCTATGCACAATGGAGCCGCTATCTCAGAAATAATCAAGGTTCTAGGAATCGAACGGACAGGGTTATGGCGATTGAGATCGCAATATCTTCGATGTGGTTTAAATGACGCTTTAGCAGATCGTCGCCGTAAGCGTGATGTTGCAAATACAGCCTAAATCAGCACTGTGTCGAGCTTCGGTGATTGACCAAAACAGGGCTATGGTGCAAGATGCAGTCAAGCAAAGAAGCCCAATTTCTCACAAACCGAAAAAATGAAAACATCTCCAAACGATGGGATGAGAGTTACTTATACTCCTCATCGCAATGGTTCCAAGTTCTTCAACAGAATCCAAGACCCACAAATTGCCACATTAACCGCCACAATAGTCGGAATCGTCATTGCCTTCTCCTGTTCTAGAAGCATGTACCTGACTGGATTACTTGCCTTGATTGGCTTGCTGTTGGCTTTTCCAAAAACTTTACTAATGCTGTATGGCAAAGTTGAGCAACATCTACGAAATCGCAAGTACAGCCCCGTTTTACTTCTAGGCACAGGAATTGGTTTCCTGATCGGTTTACTGTTGATTTTTACAATCGAGCCAGCCCAAGCCCAATTTTTCAATAAAACCCAGACATGGCTAGGTGGTGCGATTCCTGGCATAAATGCCTCTTTAGTTGCCCTAATCTTTAACGTGCTGCGAGCATTGTTTGTGATTTATCTAGGGATTGGACTAGTAAAAGTGATTCAATCGGCTAGAAATGACGATGACTGGCAGCAATTAGCGCGTACACCGTTGATTCTGGTGGTGACAGTGACTATGGGAGACATCCTAGCCGCAGTTATTACTGGGGTTTAGGAACCATGTCAGACGAATACAAATTCCGTAAGGTCAATGCAATTCTGGGTGCAAGTCCGAAGATTGGTCCCTTTCCCACTGAACTGATTATTCCTTGGGCAATCAT
>JFJP01007367.1_pt1 | contig 11792 bp, 7 predicted proteins | sample 431651 | NCBI WGS metagenome assembly JFJP01 (sample SAMN02602958, study PRJNA72255) | Microbial mat metagenome, whole genome shotgun sequencing project. | biome: fresh water; feature: sink hole; material: water; isolation source: purple microbial (photo- and chemosynthetic) mats found in... | reverse complement strand
CGAGGATGTTCCCGGTCAGCGTGCCGTTGTTGCCAATGGCAACGCTGCCGCCGGCACGAAGGTTTGCCGCCCCTGTCAGATTGTTGCCAATCGTGATGTTGCCCAGGGCGTAAATCTGGAAACCGTTGCCAGCACCGGCAATGGTCAAGTTGTTGCCGGCCGAAAAGCTGCCGGTCACTTCGAGAATCAATGGTGAAACAATCGTCAGGGTATCGGAGTTGCCCACAGCGACATTGCCGGTGCAGCGGTAGTAGGTGCCTGTGACCTGGGTGCAGGTAGCAAAAGGCGCGCTACCCAATGCAGAAGGAAGGGAGTAGGTGGCAGCATAGGCCGTCGTTGTCATCCAGAAGACAGCCACTATCAGGAGCATTCTTTTCAGCATTTTGACGAGCCCTCAGTCATTCAGGTGGGTTTGGTCGTGGTTGCCAAGGACGGTCGAGAAGGACTGCTTCAAATAGGTCTGCATCAAATTTAACGTGAAAATCCCCGACTGTCATCCCGGACTGGATCCAGGATCCATGGATTGCGGGGCGTTGCCCGCAATGACACCCATTTTCATGCTTCGGGTTGGCATCGATACCATGGCTGTTAGTGCGCCATTGTCGTTTACGCTGATAGCCATTGCATGCAATCAAAGTCCACGCAGCACGCCTGTTGACAGATTTTTGTCGGTCGCAGTTTTTGAAAAATCCCATAAAACCAGGTAACCCCGGATGACAGACCATGCGAGTGGTGGCCGCTGCACCTTGACGCTGGCCAGCCTTCTGTCACTTGACCCTGCGGTTAAGTGACAGAAGGCTAATGCGTCACCATCAGTTTGGCGTGAATTTTTTGCGTGGTACGCCACACCACCCACAGCACCACCGGCACCAGTGCGCCAGCGGCCATTTCCGGGTTGATGGGCAGGCCTAGCGCCTTCAGCGCCTTGCCGCCGTACAGCAGCAGGCTGATCACGTAATACGAAATGGCGGCAATCGACAGGCCTTCCACCGTACTCTGCAAGCGCAGTTGCAGTTCTTGCCCGCGCGTGAGTTTGGCCAGCAATTGCTGGTTTTGCACCTCGGTGGCAATGTCCACCCGGGTGCGCAGCAAGTCGCTGGTGCGCGCCACGCGCTCTGACAGCGAGGTGAGCCGCTGCGCCGTGGCCGCCACGGTGGCCATCGCCGGCGACATGCGCCGCTGCATGAATTCGCCAATCATCTGCGTGCCCGGAATGGCGCGTTCACGCAGTTCAGCCATACGCTGACCAACCAGCGTGTAGTAGGCCTGGCTGGCTGAAAAACGATAGACATTTTCAGCAATGGCGCGCTCCACGCTGGCCGCCAGAGAAACCAGGATGTCGAGCAGCGCCTGGTCCGAGTCGCTCTTGTTTTCCAGCCGGGCGGTGATTTGCGCCAGCGCGTTTTCAGATTGCGTCAGCATCGGCACCAGCGCCTTGGCCACGGGCAGGCCGCGCAAGGCCATCAGGCGGTAGGTTTCGAGCTCCAGCAGCCGCCCGGCAATGCGTCCGGCGCGCGTCAGGCTGGTGCCCTCGGGGGCAATCACCAGCATGCGCTCGAAGCCATCGCCGTGCAACTGAAACTGCGTCAACACCCACGAATGCCCTTGCGGATGGTTGTAGCCCAGGCGCGCGCTGGGCTGGCCCGGTGGCTCGGTCACATTGAAGGCGTTGCTGCCCATCAGCGATGCCACCACACTGCGCGCGCCCAGCCAGCGCATGGCGCGGGCCATCAGCGCCGGCGCATCGTCGAGCGCGGCATGCAGCATGACCAATTGAATGGCCGACACGGTATGCCCGGGAATTTGCCGCAGCCAGTCGGCGGGCAGCGCCAGGCCGGCCATCAAATCCGGCTCGGCGGCATCCAGGCCGGCAGACTCAGGCAGCGGCTGCACGATGGAATAGCGCGAAAACTCGGTATGACGCTCCCAGCGCACGCTGAAGCCCTGGCAGCGCAGGTGTAAAAAATTGTCCTGCAAACGGCTAATGGTCAGGTCGGCATGACCCGGCAGACGCTGCAAGTGAGCACACGCCATGTCACGCGTGGCACCGGCGTTGAGTACGGCAATGTCAATCATCAGCGCAGGCAGCCGGATACGTGCGCTGGGTCGCGCATGCACCTCGTTGTGCAGTTGCCGGCGCAGCGGGTCCTCGGGTGGCAAAAAACCGCTAGGCACAGCGGAGTCCAGGCCCGTGGTGGCGGGCTGCGGCAGGGCAGTTGAGTGTTGCATGGCGCTATTTTGCAGGCATTTTCAGACAGCTCGGCCGGGGCAGCGTGCACATTGCCTCAACGACGGCACTCATAAGCTGCTGACAAACGCCGCCAAGTCCGGGCGCAGACGCACTGGTTTGGCTTTGGTGACAGTGCCAATGTTGAGGCAGCACACCGCCTGCTCGCCATCTGCCAGCGCAAACAGCGTGCGCAACGCGCTGGAACGCATCGCCTGGCCGCTGGTCAGGCTGGCGCCATAACCCATGCTGTGTGCACACAACAAGATGTTCTGCAGGGCCGCACCCAGCGACACCAGACGCTCCAGCGGGTCGATGTCGGGCTCGCACGCGCCCAGCTGGGCAATGGCCAATGCCAGAAACGGTGCCCGAAAAGCTTTTTCGCGCGCCTGCGCCAATTGCTCTGGCGTGGCCGCCGCATCGCGCGCCAACAGTGCTTCGCCAAAGGCATCGGCCAGCGCCTCACGCCGCTCGGACGGCACCTGCACAAAGCGCCACGGTGTCAGCATGCCGTGGTCAGGCGCGGCCGCGGCCGCACGAAACAGGTCGTCTGTTTGCGCCGCATCCGGGCCGGGTGCGGTCAAGCGCTTGGGCAAAATGGTCTGTCGCGAGGTGATCAGGGTCAGCGCGAATTGGGCTGCATCATTGGGCGGGGTGTCACAGGTTTGCATCATGCGTCAATGGTAGTGGCTGAATGCCGCACCGCCAATACCCTCTTCAATCTGCCCCATCCATGCTCATAATATGGCGCTCTCACCCATTTCAACGCCTGCAGCTGCCCCGCCCATGTGTGAACTCTTTGGTTTTTCTTCGCAACAGCCACTGGCCGCGCACGACTTGCCGCTGCACACGTTTCGCCTGCACGGCGGGCTGACAGCCAGCAACCCCGACGGCTGGGGCATGGCCTGGCAAACCGGCAGCGGACTGCAGCTTGAAAAAGCCCCCGTGCCAGGACACAGCAGCGAGCGCTTTGCTGAACTGATTGACACTGTGCAATCAAACCTGATCGTGGCCCACGTGCGCCGCGCGCGCCTGCCGCCCATCAACACGCAAAACAACACCCACCCGTTTTTGCACCACTGCTGCGACCGACCCTGGGTGTTTGCGCACAACGGCCTGGTGCCTGACATGCAGGCCACCGAAACCGCCGAGTGCAACGCACTGTGCCACCCGGCGGGTCAGACCGACTCGGAATTCGCCTTTTGCCACTTGCTGCGGCATCTGAGCGGCCACATCCACACTTGCGGCAGCGATGAGGAATGGCTTGGCATCCTCAGCCGGGTCAGCGCACAGATAGCAGCGCATGGCAAGTTCAACTTCTTGCTCTCGGACGGCCGATTGCTGATCGCCTACGGACACGACCGCCTGCATCATTGCGCCCTGAGTGATGCCCACCCGGCCAACCCGGCCATCCTGATCGCCACCGAACCGCTCGACGATGCAGTGTCGTGGTCAGCCTTCCAGCCTGGGGAACTGCGGATTTACCAGGATGGCCTGCTGTGCCAACAACGGTTGACCAACGCCGTTGCGCCAACACCCCGCTGATTTCGATCCACACCAGCCTGGCAAGCCAGTGCCGCAGGCAACGCACGACCGTTAGGGGCGGCACTCTACGCCGCGCTTTCGCAAAGGCCGCCCACACCCCCTAAACTGCCAGCTTGACCGGCTGCCATGGGTTCAAGAACCGCAGACAAGGCAGCACTCCACCCACCCACACAAGAGGACAGCCATGACACCCTACCCGCACCTGCTGGAGCCGCTAAACCTGGGCCATACCACCCTGCCCAACCGCGTCATCATGGGCTCGATGCACGTCGGGCTCGAAGAGGTGAAAGATGGCTTCAACCGCATGGCGGCGTTTTATGCCGAGCGCGCCCAGGCCGGTGTCGGGCTGATCGTCACCGGCGGCATTGCCCCCAACGACCGAGGCCGCCCGATGCCCGGTGGCGCGCGCCTGACCACCCCTGCCGAAGCCGACAAACACCGCGTGGTCACCGAGGCCGTGCACCAGGCGGGCGGCAAGATCGCCATGCAGATCCTGCACTTTGGCCGCTACGCCTACCACCAGGATCTGGTGGCCCCGAGTGCGCTGCAGGCCCCGATCAACCCGATGAAGCCCAGGGCACTCAGCACCGAGGAGGTGTATCAAACCGTGGACGACTTCGTGCGCTGCGCCGCGCTGGCCCAGTCCGCCGGTTACGACGGGGTCGAGATCATGGGCTCTGAGGGTTACCTGCTCAATGAATTCATCGCCGCGCGCACCAACCAGCGCGACGACGAATGGGGCGGCAGCTACCACAACCGCATCCGCTTCCCCGTGGAGATCGTGCGCCGCACGCGCGAAAAGGTCGGGGCCAACTTCATCATCATCTTCCGGTTGTCGATGCTCGACCTGGTGGAGGGTGGCTCGACCCTCGACGAAGTGATCTTGCTGGCGCAAGCACTTGAAGGTGCCGGAGCCAGCATCCTCAACACCGGCATCGGCTGGCACGAGGCGCGCATTCCCACCATTGCCACCAAGGTGCCGCGCGCGGCCTGGGCCTGGGTCACCAAACAGCTCAAGGGCAAGGTGGCCATTCCGCTGATCGCCACCAACCGCATTAACACCCCCGAGGTGGCCGAGCAGCTGCTGAGCGAGGGATATTGCGACCTGATTTCGATGGCGCGGCCGTTTCTGGCAGACCCGGAGTTTGTCAAAAAGGCCGCCCTGGGCCGTGCCGACGAGATCAACACCTGTATTGGCTGCAACCAGGCCTGCCTGGACCACACCTTTGCCGGCAAAGTGACCAGTTGCCTGGTCAACCCGCGCGCCTGCCACGAGACGCTGATGCCCGTCACCCCCGCCGCGCGGCGTGAAAGAATTGCCGTGGTCGGTGCCGGCCCGGCCGGGCTGGCGTTTGCCACCACAGCGGCCAGGCGCGGGCTTGACGTGACATTGTTTGATGCCGCCAGTGAAATTGGTGGCCAGTTCAACATCGCCAAACAAGTGCCGGGCAAAGAAGAGTTTGACGAGACGCTGCGCTATTTTGGCAAGCAGATTGCGTTGACCGGGGTCCAGCTGCAACTGAACTGTCGCGTCGATGCGCCAACCCTGATCGCCGGCGGCTACGACCATGTGGTGCTAGCCACCGGCGTGACGCCGCGCACGCCGCCGATTGCAGGCATTGACCACCCCAAAGTGCTCGGCTATCTCGACGTCCTGCGCGACAAGCGCGAAGTGGGGCCACGGGTGGCGCTGATTGGTGCTGGTGGCATCGGATTCGATGTCGCCGAATTCCTGCTGCAAAGTGGCATCAGCGCCAGCCAGAGTGCACTCAAGTTCTTTGCCGAATGGGGGGTGGACACCACCTACGCTGAGCGCGGCGGACTCAAGGCAGCCCACATCGAGCCGGCCCCGCGCAAAATTTATCTGCTGCAGCGCAAGGCCAGCAAGGTGGGCGAGTCTTTGGGCAAAACCACCGGCTGGATTCACCGCGCCTCGCTGAAAAGCCGCCAGGTCGAGATGCTCGCCGGCGTGACGTACCGCAAGATTGACGACGAAGGCCTGCACATCACGGTTGGCGAACGCGAGCTGACGCTGCCGGTGGATCACGTGGTGATCTGCGCCGGGCAAGAGCCGCAGCGCGAACTGCAGGCCACATTGCTGGCCGCCGGGGTCGCGGTGCATCTGATTGGCGGCGCCGACAAGGCCGAAGAACTCGATGCCAAGCGCGCCATTCTTCAAGGTACCGAACTGGCCATGTCACTGGGCAAACCCGTCGCGCCTGAGGAAAAATATGACAAATTGGCCTCTAGCCCAACAGCAGAAAGCGCAACCAGCTATATAAAGGATAGTAGCCAGACGTATGAAACCCTGACCGTCAGTCTGACCGACCACATTGCCACCATCCGCTTGAATCGCCCCGACAAGGCCAACGCCATGAACCTGGCCATGTGGCACGAGATTCGCCGCGCCTTCCAATGGGCTGTTCACCTCCGGCATCGACCTGCAGATGATGATGAGCATGGGCGATGTGATTCAAAACGACTGCGAGGCGCGCACCCGCGAAAACCTGCGCCAGGTCATCCTTGACCTGCAAGACACGCTGACCGCGCTGGAGCGCTGCCGCAAACCGGTGCTGGCTGCCATCCACGGGGCCTGTGTGGGCGGCGGCATTGACCTGATCTGCTGCGCCGACATGCGCTATTGCTCGGCAGATGCCAGTTTTTGCATCAAGGAAATCGACATCGGCATGACCGCTGATGTGGGCACGCCTGGCCTACACCGCGCGCAAATTTGGCGCGCTGGATGCGCTGCAAATGCGCCTGGTCAACCGGGTGTTTGACACGCGTGAGGCCTTGCACGCCGGAGTGCGCGAGATAGCTACCACAATTGCAGCAAAGTCCCCTTTGTCCATCAGGGGTGTGAAGGAAATGATCACCTACGCACGGGATCACACCGTGGCCGATGGCTTGAACTATGTGGCCACCTGGAACGCTGCCATGCTGCTGTCCAACGACCTGCAAGAGGCCATGATGGCCAACATGGGCAAACGCGCGCCCGAGTTCAAGGATTAGGCGGCTAGCGCCCACACGCGCCAGGCAGCCCGCGCAAAGAAGAGGCTTTGGGCTGCGTTACCATGCACTGTCGTTGTCATCAAACAGAATCAAAGCGCAGTCCATGCCCCGCTTATCCTTGCCAAGGTATTTTCTGGCATTTTTTTTGCCACTGACGGCCATGCTTGTGCTAGTTGTCGTGGCAGTTGGCGGTCAGGCTGAGGCCGCCCGCAGGCCCGGCCTGGTTGCCACGATCGGCCTATCGGTGTGGGCAGGCATGAGCCTGTTGGTCTGGCATTTGACGCGTCGCTGGAGCGTGCTGACGCGCGAACTTCAAGAAGACCGCCAGCGCCTGACAAAAGCGCAGTCCCAGGCGCAAGCAGACATTGCCAAGTTGCAGCACAAATTGTTGGCACAGGACGAAACCAACGCCCAGCTGATCGACAGCCATGAAACTTTGCGCACCATTGTGGAGACATCGCCCGACGGCTTTTGGCGCATGGATGCCCAGGGCCAACTGGTCGATGTCAACCCGACCTACTGCACCCAATCCGGCTACACCCGCGAAGAACTGATCGGCATGAAGATCGCCGACCTGGATGCCCAAGAAGACCCTGACGAGACAGCACGGCATATTCAGCAGTTGATGACGCACGGCCATGACAAGTTTGAAACCCGACATCGGCGCAAGGACGGCAGTCTGTGGCCGGTCGAAGTCAGCACCACTTACCGGCGCAACGCCGGGGGCGAGATGTTTGCGTTTCTTCGCGACATCAGTCAGCACAAGCAACAGCAGCTCAATCTGGAGCTAGTGGCCCACTTTGACGCGCTGACCCAGTTGCCAAACCGAACCTTGCTGGCCGACCGGCTGGCGCAAAAACTGGCGCACAGCAAGCGCAGCGGCGAACTGGTGTTGGTGTGCATGCTGGACCTGGATGGGTTCAAGGCGGTCAACGACCAGCTCGGCCACAAGGCAGGCGACCAGCTGCTGCGCGAAGTGGCCCAACGCCTGCGCGACAGCATCCGGCTGGAGGACACCGCCGCGCGCCTGGGGGGCGACGAATTTGTGCTGCTGCTCAGCAGCCTCAACAACATTGCCGAGTGTCAGCGCGCGCTTGACCGGGTGCTGTTCGCCGTGGCCGCACCCTACCACGTCACCGGGCGCATTGCCCGTGTGTCGTGCAGCATTGGGGTATCCATTTTTCCCAACGAAGGCTCCGACCCGGATGTGCTGCTGCGTCAGGCCGACCAAGCCATGTACAAGGCCAAGGCCGCCGGCAAGAACCGCTACCAGTTGTTTGACCCGAGCTACGAACTGCACAGCAAAGCGCGCCGTGGCACCCTGCTCAAAATTGCCCGGGCACTGGACAAAGGCCAGTTTGAAATGCTCTATCAGCCCAAGATCAACTGCCGCCAGGGTACGGTGGTCGGCGTTGAGGCACTGGTGCGCTGGCGCCACCCGATTCTGGGCTTGATGACCCCAGCCGAATTTGTACCGCTGGTAGAGCAGGAAGACCTGGTGATCACCCTGGGCGAATGGGTGGTGTCGCAGGTGTTGAATCAGCAAGTGGCCTGGGCAGCAGCCGGTCAGTCGCTGGCGGTGGACCTCAACGTGTCAGGACGGCAACTGCTTGCCCCGGGCTTTGCCAAATGGCTGGGAGAGCAACTGGCGCAACATCCACCGGCTTTGATCAAGCAGATCAGCCTGGATGTGATGGAGAGTGTGGCCATGGAAGATGTGAATGCCGTGGCCAGCGTCATCGAGGACTGCCACACTCTCGGCGTGCAGGTGGCGCTGGACGACTTTGGCACCGGTTTTTCGTCATTGCTGCACCTCAAACGGCTGGCCGCTGACGAATTGAAAATTGACAAAAGCTTTATTGCAGCCATGCTGGCCAGCCCGCAAGATCTGGCGATTGTGCAAAGCATGGTTGGCTTGGCTGCCGCATTTCGCCGGCGTGTCAGTGCCGAAGGCGTTGAAGCACTCGACCAGGTGTTGATGCTGCTGGACCTGGGCTGCGACGTGATGCAGGGCTACCACCTGGCGCGTCCGATGGCCGCCGATGCAGTGCTGCCTTGGCTCGCGTCGTTCGCCCCCAGCACGCTATGGAACCTTTCTTTTGCAACCCGACCTTCGCGCGACTATTTCGAACTGTTGCTGGCCGAGACCAATCACCGCATGTGGATTGACCGGCTGATTGCCGACACCCGCGACCTGAGTGACGAGGCTGCCTCCGATACCTTGCTCAATGTCACCCAATGCCGCTTTGGCCGCTGGTACGAAAGCGCCAAAACTTCGCAGCTGCGGCACATCCCGGAGTTCCAGTGGCTCGATGCGCTGCACCACGACATCCACCAGTGCGCCCAGCGCCTCAGCGCCCAACGCCGCGCTGGCCATGAGGCCTCGGCGCGGGCCGAAGAGCAAATCATGCACAACAAGCAGGCTGACATGCAAAACCTGCTACTTCAAATTCGCAGCAAGTCATTCAGCGCGCTGGCAGAATGAAGCCCACATCACAAGGAGCAAATCATGCAAGGCCACGACCCCATTGTCTGGAACGACACCCTCGTCACAGGTGTTGACGAAATGGACGACCAGCACCGCATTCTGGTCAAAACGCTCAATGAGGCGGGAGTCAAACTCAGCGGCAACCGCGACTCAGCGCTGCTGGAACAAATCACCCGCGACCTGCTGAGCTATGCCATCTACCATTTTGAGACCGAAGAAGCGCTAATGGAAGAGTACAACTACCAGGGCGTGCATCCCGAAGACGCTGCCAGCCATGCCCAGCAACACCGCAGTTTCTCCGCCAAAGTGGTGGCGGTGCGCGAGGGACTGAAGAGTGGCACGCCGATCTCCCGCGAGGATTTGCTGTCGTTCTTGAACGGCTGGCTGGTGGGCCACATCATGAACACCGACAAAAAGCTGGCCGCTTTTCTGATTTCACAACGCGCCTGAAACAAGCTGCTGCACTGCATCTTGACCCTGCGCGGCAGCAGGGTCATACTGCGCGAGACGGGGCAACACTCGCGCCCTGCACCATCACTGCACACACCGGTGCTGCCCCGTTTGAATGACACGCTTTGTTCAACTTTGGAGATGCAGCATGAACGCCCCGCAAAAATACGTTTACCGCTTTGGCAGCAGCCACACCGAAGGCAGCGCCGACATGAAAAACCTGCTTGGCGGCAAAGGGGCCAACCTCGCTGAAATGTGCCGGCTGGGGCTGACCGTGCCGTCGGGCTTCACCATCAGCACCGAAGCCTGCACGGCGTTTACCGAGCAAGGGCGCGAACCAGTGCGCGCACTGATCGAGGCCGAGGTGCGCCAGGGGGTGGCGTTTGTTGAGACTGAGATGGGCCGCAGTTTTGGCAACGCGGCCGACCCGCTGCTGCTATCGGTGCGCTCGGGTGCGCGCGCCTCGATGCCCGGCATGATGGACACCATCCTGAACCTCGGGCTCAACGATGAGGCCGTGGTGGGGCTGGCTACCCGCTCAGGCAACGACCGTTTTGCCTGGGACTCGTACCGGCGCTTTATCCAGATGTACGGTGATGTGGTGATGGGGCTCAAGCCACTCTCCAAGGAAGAGCACGACCCGTTCGAGATCATCATCGACACCCTCAAGCACCAGCGTGGTGTGCAGCTCGACACCGAGCTTGACGCAGCCGACCTCAAAGAGCTGGTGCAGCGCTTCAAGTCGCTGATCCGCGCACGCACCGGGCACGACTTTCCAACCGACCCGTGGCAGCAGCTGTGGGGTTCCATCTGGGCGGTGTTTGAGAGCTGGAACAACGAACGTGCCCGGGTCTATCGCGAGCTCAACGACATTCCGCAGTCGTGGGGCACCGCAGTCAACGTGCAGGCGATGGTGTTTGGCAATCTGGGTGACCACAGCGCCACCGGCGTGGCATTCAGCCGTGACGCCGGCACTGGCGAAGACCTTTTCAACGGCGAATTTCTGGTCAATGCCCAAGGCGAGGACGTGGTGGCCGGCATTCGCACGCCACAGCAGGTGTCGCTGGTCGGTTCGCGCCGCTGGGCTGAACTGGCGCTGGTCAGCGAAGCCGAGCGGGCGCGTGACTTTCCGTCACTGCAAGAGCTGATGCCGAGCATTTATGCCCAATTACTCAGCTTCGAGACCATCCTGGAAAACCATTTCAAGGACATGCAGGACATCGAGTTCACCATTCAGGAGGGCAAACTCTGGATGCTGCAAACCCGCAACGGCAAACGCACCGGCGCGGCGATGGTGCGCATTGCCATGGAAATGCTCAAACAGGGCATGATTGACGAAAGAACCGCCTTGCAACGCGTCAGCCCGGACCGGCTCAACGAGTTGCTGCACCCGATTTTTGACCCGAAAGCGCTAGCGGCCACCCCACCGATTGCGCGCGGCCTGCCGGCCTCGCCAGGTGCCGCCAGCGGGCAAATCGTGTTTTTCGCCGACGATGCCGAAAACTGGGCCAAGCAGGGCAAGGCAGTGATTCTGGTGCGCCAGGAAACCTCGCCCGAAGACTTGCGCGGCATGAGCGTGGCCAAGGGCATTTTGACGGCGCGTGGCGGCATGACCTCGCACGCGGCGGTGGTGGCGCGCGGCATGGGCAAGTGCTGCGTGTCCGGCGCGGGTGCAGTGCATGTGGACATGAAAGCACGCTGCATGACGATTGGCGGCACCGATTACGCCGAGGGCGAGTGGATTTCTCTCAACGGCACCAGTGGCGAGGTGTTTCTGGGCAAGATCGGCACCAAGGACCCCGAGCTCAGCGGCGACTTTGGCGCGCTGATGGCGCTGGCCGACCAATACAAACGCATGGAAGTGCGCACCAATGCCGACACCCCGGAAGAAGCCCGCATGGCGCGCAGCTTTGGTGCCACCGGCATTGGCCTGTGCCGCACCGAGCACATGTTTTTTGAGGGCGAGCGCATTCTGGCGGTGCGTGAAATGATCCTGGCCGACACCGAAGCCGACCGCCGCAAGGCGCTGACCAAGCTGCTGCCAATTCAGCGCGGTGACTTTGAAGGGCT
>JFJP01040150.1_pt1 | contig 11793 bp, 7 predicted proteins | sample 431651 | NCBI WGS metagenome assembly JFJP01 (sample SAMN02602958, study PRJNA72255) | Microbial mat metagenome, whole genome shotgun sequencing project. | biome: fresh water; feature: sink hole; material: water; isolation source: purple microbial (photo- and chemosynthetic) mats found in... | reverse complement strand
TAAATTCAACCCTTCGGTTTTGTGCACGTCCATCGGGAGTACTGTTGTCTGCAACTGGCTGATTAAATGAATATCCTTTATATTCAAGTCTCGATTTTTCAATACCTCTGCCAATTAGATATTCAACTACACTCTTTGCTCTTGACTCAGATAATTTTAGGTTTGCCTGATATCCACCAACATTATCGGTATGACCAGAAATCTCCAGACGAATAGTGGCATTATCAGTTAAAAGTCTAAGTACACGTTCTAATTCTGCATATGATTCAGATTTAAGTGTAGCTTTATTGGTTTCGAAGAAAATATTATTTAAAATAACTTTTGCTCCTACCTCAACTTTATCAAGTTGGAAATTGGCCTGAACCTTGCTTTCAACTATTTGTTTATCTTTTAAACTTACCAGCTTAACATAGAACAAATAGTCTTTTGCAGTTATTTCGACTCCATGGTCCTTATGCTGATTTAATTTTACTTTGTAATTTCCCAGCGAATCAGAAATGCCTGTAGAAACAATCTTGCTTTGTTCCATATCAATTACTTCGATCTTTGCAGTAATAGGATTCCCTGATTTTGAATCGGTAATCATACCTACCATATAGAGCGAAGTATCCAGTTTTAATTCAACTGGTTTAGAATAAAACAAATTATAATCAGGTTTATAGTTCCATGCAAGTAATTCGCTATTAGTGCCCATCTTAAGTTCTTTTTCTTCACCCAGAAAAACAATTTTATAGATATCCAGTCCGCCAATGCCATTTTCTCGAATAGATGAATAATACGCTTGTTTTTCGTTTTCTTCAATTTTAAAGAAAGCTTCGTCGTTTGGAGTATTAATTGGGTATCCAAGATTAACAGGATCACCCCAAGTGCCATCAGCATCTCTTTCAGTAACAAAAACATCATATCCACCCATCGAATTATGGCCTTTGGAGCTAAAGTAAAGCTTATTTCCTTTTGCGCTTAAAAACACACCTTCCTCATTAAAGGGTGTATTAATTTTAGGGCCTAGGTTAAATGGTTCTGACCACTTGTCATTATCATTTAAAACACTATAATAGATATCCATTCCGCCTAAAGTGGATTCAGCTCTATCAGAAACCAAAAACATTTCTTTTCCATCTTTACTAATGGTCATTGTAGTTTCAGCGTATTTACTGGATATTTTACCAGGAACTTTTCGCGGAGATCTCCAGCCACCTTCTTTTAGCTCACTAACCAGGATTTCACCACCATCTTCTTTCCCATTATATACATAAATAGTATTTCCATCAGATGAAAAGGCCAAAACTGATTCATTATTTTTTGAATCAATTCGATCTTCAACCAATGTGGCAATTTTCCAAAGTTCGCCTGCTTGTTCTGAAACAAAGATATTCTCGAAGTATTTATAATCCTCTTCAATTCTTTTATCCTTTTCCTCTATTGGTCTGCGAGATGTAAAATACAACTGATTCTGGTTAGGATGTAAAACAGGATTATAATCGTCGAATTTTGAATTTACCCGATCACCAAAATTTGAAATTATTACTCTAACAGGGTTATTCACGAGATCTCTACCGTACTTGCATTCTTTTATCAGTTTATCTACGTTCGTTTTAATTTCATCCAGGTTTTTTTCAGTGAATAATGCATAATAGGCTTTATAATGGTGAATCGCCTTATCAAAATCCAGATTTAGTTGATAAGATCTCCCCAATAACAAATGAATATCCTGGGTAATCTTTTCGTTTTTACTAAACGCTTTAAGAAGATACTCGGTTGCTTTATTAAACTTATCTGATACCAAATAGCATACTCCAATCTTGTAATTTAGAGCTGCGCATTCTGTATTATATTTATTTGCACGCAAGTAAAAATCGAGTGCTTCGGTAAGCGCCCCAATTCCTTGTTCATAAAGCTTATCACCATCTTTTACATCATCCCAAGCTTCTTTAAAGCCAGTTTCTTTAGCTTCAATTTCAAAATCGCTTTTTTTAATATCTATATTTTCCTGTGCTATTGAACTAAATCCAATATTTACAACAATTAAAACTGATAAAATAATAGTTTTTATAAATTTCATCGGATATTCGTATTAATTATTCACATTCATTTATATACTTCTCAGCATCATTCAGTCCAAGCTCTTTGGCCATTTTCCAGTCGGCGCACGCATCATTGAACTTGCCCAAAAATTCCTGAGCATAACCTCTATTAAGATATGCCTCGGCATATTTTGGATTAAGCTCAATCGCTTTTGATAAGTTTTTTACTGCGGTTAAATAATTTTGCATTTTTACATTGGTAATACCTAAATTGTTGTATGCTAGAGCAAAATCTTTTTTAATCTCTATAACTCTCGTAAAATCGTTTAATGCTGCTTCGAAATTGGCCATCTGATAATATGCATTGCCTCTGTTATTATAAGCAAAATAATAATTAGGATTTAGCTGAATTGCTTTTGAATAATCATCAAGGGCTCCTTTAAAATCACCAATTTTTATTTTACAATTGCCTAAATTATCATATGCGGTAACCAAATCTGGGTTAAGATTAAGTGCTTGATTATAATCATTAATAGCTCCCTGATAATCATTTAACATTCGTTTTGAGCTTGCTCTTTCGTGAAATGCATAGGCAAAATTTGGATTTTTATCAATAGCCATAGTAAAATCAATCATGGCATTATTATAATCCTCACTAATAAAATTAAGTAACCCTCTGTAATAATATGCTTCAGAAGTTGCAAATCCCTTTTGTATGGCTTTATTTATATTATTAAATGCTGATTTTGTATTTTTATTAATGTATTCTAAATAACCCATGCAGTAATATGCTTCGGCAAGTTCTTCATTAAGTTCAATGGCAATATTGATATCTTTTAAAGCGAGATCATTTTGGCCATTTTTTATTTTGATTTTTCCTCTTTCAAGATAAGGAAGCTCAAATTCGGGCAAAATAAAAAGAGCCTCATCAAACTTTAAATGTGCTTGCGTATAATCATCAGCCTCAATCAATCTAACACCTTCGTTATAAAGGATATGTGCTTTTTTTCTTATTTCTAATTGCGCTTCGGATAAACTTTCACCACCCTGCGCAAATACATACCCTGAAATAATTAAGAATAATACAGTTATTAAGTGTTTCATATGCTTAAAATATGGATGTTCAAAATAATGATTTAATTTTAATCGATTCTTAATAAAAATGTATAAGTTTATAAAATCTTATTGTAAAAATAGAAAAATTATACTCATTATTGACCATTTAAGAGAATGAATTTATAATTATTGCAACAAGATTTATTAATTGCTGAAAAAAAGAGTAAAGATTATGAATAGAGAATTTAAAGTAATAAATATGTCATATTTAGATTCGATAAGTAATGGTGATAATAAATTTATGCAAGAACTAATTGATTTGTTTTTCGAACAAATACCCGACTATCAAAACAAACTAATTGGTTTAAACAAAATTAAAGATTGGAATAATCTTGCTAGAATTGCACATAAAGCCAAATCGGCAATTATTATGATGGGAATGGAAGATCTTGCCGTAGAATTAAAAAAATTAGAGGAAAATGCAAAAGAGGAAAAAAATATTGGCGATTATCAGGAAATAATTGTTAAATTTGTAAATGATACAAATTCTGCAATTGCAGAATTGAAAGAACTTAAAGAGACAATCAAATAATATTAACCAAAATCAGGGATCTATGTTAAAACACGAATCCAAAAACGGAGTTGAAGTATTAGCTTTTGATAACATTAACAAGCTGAATATTTTAATCGCGCAAACTCTTAAAGAAGAAGTAGCTCAATATTTATCAAAACCCAATACAAAATTAATTTTGAATCTTAAAGGTATTGAGTATGTTGATAGTTCTGGTTTTGGAGCGCTCCTTTCTATATTAAGAAATGCAAAAAATAATGATAGTCAGTTTAAAATCTGTAATATATCAAACGATGTAATGGAATTGGTTAAATTGCTTCAACTCCATAATGTTTTTGACATTTGCGATGATGTTTCAGAAAGCTTAAAGAATTTTGAATAAAAAGAAAAACCGGCCTTTAGCCGGTTTTTTTTATTTATTTATAAACTCCAATCCATAATTGCTTTTATCGATATAAATAATTCCAGTTTTATTTATAGTATTGCCTAATATCCTTTTTGATAATTCATTCACTAAAAGCTTTTGTAGATTTCTTTTAATTGGTCTGGCTCCATAGTGAGGATCAAAACTAATTTCAGCAAGCCAATCAACAGCATCATTTGAAATCTCTATATTGATATTCTGTAAGTTTAGCATCGATTTAATCAAATTAAACTGCAATCTAACAATCTCAATAACCTCCGGTTTAGTTAAAGGAGCAAACATTACAATTTCATCAACGCGGTTAATAAATTCAGGACGAATGGATTGTTTTAACAAAGTCAGAACCTTATTTTTAGTATCCTCAAGAATCTCTTCCCTGTTTTTTTCATTCATTTTATAAATACTTTCCTGGATAATATGTGAACCAATATTGGATGTCATAATTATTATTGTATTCTTAAAATTTACTGTTCGACCTTTGTTATCAGTTAATCGACCATCATCGAGAACCTGAAGCAAAATATTGAAAACATCGGGATGAGCTTTTTCTATTTCATCAAGTAAAATAACAGAATAAGGTTTACGGCGAACGGCTTCAGTCAATTGCCCACCTTCATCATAACCAACGTATCCAGGAGGAGCTCCCACCAAACGTGATATAGAATGTCTTTCCTGATATTCTGACATGTCGATTCGTGTAAGCATATTTTCATTATCAAAAAGAAATTCCGCTAATGCTTTGGCTAATTCTGTTTTACCTACACCAGTTGTTCCCATAAAAATAAATGAGCCAATTGGCCTTTTAGTATCTTGCAATCCTGCTCTACTGCGTCGCACAGCATCGGAAATAGCTGTAATTGCTTCATCTTGGCCTATTACCTTCTTATGCAACTCATTTTCAAGGATTAAGAGTTTTTCTCTTTCACTTTGAAGCATTCTGCTAACAGGAATACCTGTCCATTTGGCAACAATCTCAGCAATATCATCGCTATTTACTTCTTCATTAATCATAGCTGAATCTTTTTGTAATTCGAGCAATTCTTCTTTTAACGTAATTACTCTGTTTTCGAGCTCTTTTATCTTTCCATATCGCAACTCGGCAACCTTTCCATAATTACCCTCACGTTCGGCTTGGTCAGCATCGAGCTTTGAATGTTCTATATTTTCCTTTAGATCCTGAATTTGATTGGCAATATTTTTTTCGTTTTGCCATTTTGCGCGTAGTTTGTTTCTTTCGTCAGATAAATTAGCAATCTGCTCACTCAATTCACTTACTTTCTTCTTATCTCCTTCCCTCTTTATCGCTTCGCGCTCAATCTCAAGTTGTTTTATGCGTCTTTCTATTTCATCAATATTTTCAGGAACTGAATTCATTTCGAGTCTTAATTTTGAGGCAGCCTCATCAATCAAATCGATGGCTTTGTCTGGTAAAAAGCGATCGGATATATATCGCTGTGATAGCTCAACAGCAGCAATAATAGCATCATCCAAAATACGTACTTTATGATGCGATTCATATCGTTCTTTTAAACCACGTAATATTGAAATAGCACTAAGAGTATCAGGCTCATCAACCAAAACCTTTTGGAAACGACGCTCCAGCGCTTTATCATTTTCGAAATATTTCTGATATTCATTTAATGTTGTAGCACCAATAGCTCTAAGTTCGCCCCGGGCCAATGCAGGTTTAAGAATATTTGCAGCATCCATTGCTCCTTCGCCTTTTCCAGCTCCAACCAATGTATGTATCTCATCAATAAAAAGTATAATATCGCCATCAGATGAAATAACTTCGTTAACAACAGATTTTAAACGTTCTTCGAACTCACCTTTATACTTTGCCCCAGCAATAAGTGCAGCCATATCAAGTGCATAAACCTCTTTGTTTTTTAGGTTTTCAGGTATATCACCATTTAAAATACGATGCGCTATACCTTCGGCAATTGCAGTTTTACCAACACCTGGCTCACCAATCAATATAGGATTATTTTTTGTTCTACGTGATAAAATTTGAAGAACTCGACGTATTTCATCATCGCGACCAATTACTGGATCTAGTTTTCCGGCCCTTGCCTGTTCAATTAGGTTTATAGCAAAACGATTAAGTGAGTTGTATGTATCTTCAGCACTTTGGCTATTAACTTTTGAACCTTTTCGCAAATCTTGAATAGCAAGTTTTAATCCTTTTTCTGTTATTCCATTATCTTTCATTAACTGAGCAACATTATCGCCTGATGATAAAATACCTAATAATATATGCTCGATTGATACAAACTGATCGCCCATTTCTTTTGAAAAAGTTAGAGCTTTTTGTAGTGATTTATTTGCCGTACTCGATAGATAAGGTTCTCCTCCCGAAACTTTCGGATAAGATAGAATTATTTTATCAATGGCTTTTTGAAAAATCAATAAATCAACATTCAGCTTTTTAAATAAAAATGTTGATATATTCTCATCTTCTGAAAAAATACTTTTTAGTAAATGAGCATTTTCAACAGCCTGTTGTTGATTACCTTGTGCAATGGTAAAAGCCTGTTGAATAACTTCCTGCGATTTTATTGTAAAATTATCTGTTTTCATAGCTTAAATTTTTCTCAATATGATGTCTTCAAAATAATTGCCAGTTTATATTCAAGCCAAAATGTCTTTAAAATCAGCTATTACAACGCCATAATGACAGTCATATTAAGTTTTTTGCCTTTTAAAGTAAATTTCTTTCTTGATAGAATTCAGTAAACTTTTATAACTTCGTAAAAATTCGACGAATGAAACACTATTTGCTTCAGATGAAGATCCTTGATATAATTGAGGATAATTGCAAAATAGAAATTTCATTTAACAACGAAAAAACGCACATATTCTTTTCTCCATCAACAAAGGAATTAAGGTTTACAGACAAAGATGCCCTTACAAGCTTTTTGAAATTAAAAGAATTTCAGCTTCGCAAAATTTTGCATAACAAACAAGCAGAAACATTTTTCAATGGATTTGAACTCAACTTTGTTTTGCAGGAAAAGCAACCCGATCCAAGATTTTACGATAGAAAAAAAGTAACTATACTTAATAATTTAAAAAATACATATTTAGTAAAAAAGAAAAATTTTAAATCAAAGAAAATTATTGAGGTTTATACAGATGGGTCGTTTCTTAAAGAAAAAAAATCGGGTGGTTTTGCCATATTAATCAAACCTATATTAGGAGAAACAGTATTACATTCATTTAGAACAAATAAAAAAGGAAGTAACCTGATTGAACTTTTAGCCATAATTAAGAGTTTAGAATTATTGAAGAACGAAAATAAACTATGCATCCTAACTGACAGTCAATATGTAATAAAAGGAATAACCGAGTGGTTACCAATATGGATAATAAATAACTGGTACACAGCCAATGGAACTCAAGCTAAGAATTTAAATGAATGGAAAAAAGTATATAAACTGGTAAAAAACAAGTATATCGAATTTGTATGGATTAAGGCACATACTAATCATCCAGAAAACACCTTATGTGATTTAACTGCAAAACAAATAGCAAATAAAATTAAAAAATGAAAAAAACAAATAAGCAACCCTTAACTCTCATCTATCCTGTACCTGCATTTATGGTAAGTTGCGGAGAAAGTGAAAAGGAACATAACATTATCTCCATTGCATGGACAGGGACTATTTGTTCAACGCCACCCATGTGTTATATCTCCATACGTCCTGAAAGACATTCGTATGATATTATTAAACGAACAAAGGAATTTGTAATTAATTATACTACAAAAGATCTTTTATTTGTAATGGATTGGTGTGGACGAAACTCCGGAAAGAATTTTAAAAAATTTAAAGAAATGAATCTGACTCCGGCCAAAGCAGAAAAAGTTTCATGTCCAGTAATTGAAGAATCACCTGTAAATATAGAATGTAAAGTAATCGATATTCTTTCACTTGGGTCTCATGATATGTTTATAGCAGAAGTTTTAAATATTCAGGTTGCAGAGACCTATTTAAACCCAAAATCCGGAACCATCAATATTCAAAACAATGAGCTAATAGCCTATTCACAAGGCAATTATCTTGATCTTGGTAAAATCATTGAGCAATCTGGATTCTCGATAAAAAATAAACAATAATTCTTCTATCTTTGTTCACGTTTTCAAAATTATAAAAACTTAATGAAGAGATATTTATTCAGTTTTGTACTGTTAATTATAAGCTGTACATATACAAGTGCACAAACTAAACCCAAATTAACACAAACCATAAGAGGTGTTGTTATTGATAAAGAAACACAGGTTCCAATACCAGGAGTTAATATTGTTGTTGTTAATTCAGATCCGCAAAAGGGAACTGTAACTAATGAGAATGGACTATTCAGGCTCGAAAATGTTGAAATTGGAAGACAGGCCTTACAGGTTAGTTCTGTTGGTTATAAAACCCAATCTTTTGATAATATTGTGCTTGTTTCTGCCAAGGAAACTGTAATGCGAATTGAGCTCGAAGAGTCTGTTACATCTCTCGATGAAGTTGTTGTAAAAGCTAATGTACCAAAAGACCAGGCTATAAATAAGATGGCCACAATAAGTGCTCGTTCATTTACAGTAGATGAAACTAGTCGTTATCCTGGCAGTTATGGTGATCCAGCTCGTATGGCAGCCAACTATGCAGGTGTTATGTCGGTTAGAGATAACCGTAATGATATTGTTATTCGAGGTAATTCTTCAACAGGATTATTATGGAGGCTTGATGGTGTTGAGATACCAAATCCTAACCATTTTGCTGCTTCCGGAACAACAGGAGGTCCAATTACCATTTTAAACAACAACCTTTTAACCAACTCTGATTTTCTTACTGGCGCTTTCCCTGCCGAATATGGAAATGCGCTAGCCGGTGTTTTTGATCTAAAGATGAGAACCGGGAATAACGAAAAACGAGAGTATTGGCTGGAGCTTGGTTATAATGGGCTTGAATTTGGAACCGAAGGTCCTTTTTCTTCCAATAATAAAGCATCCTATCTTGTTGCTTATCGTTATTCAATGGTTGATATTCTTGATTTATTGGGTGCAGAGGTTGAAACCACAAAATACCAGGACTTAACGGTTAAATTAAATTTCCCAACATCAAAAGGCAGATGGACACTTTTAGGCGTTGGAGGAACAAGCTATATTGAGATGTTTGATTCGAATGATAAACAAGGCGACTGGACTTTTGATGAATGGGGCGAAGATCTTAGTAATGGATCTCAAATCGGGGCCATCTCCTTAACTAATCTACAATTTTTAACCAGCAATACTCGTATTCAAACATCAGTTTCGTTGCAAGGTTCTGAAGTAACTACAAAAATTGATACATTTGATTTAGCCAATCAAACGCCTTTTTTATGGGCTGGAGAAAAATCATCTGAGGTTAAAGCTAGTATAGGATCTCAATTAAATAGCAAGCTTAATTCTAAAAACAATCTAAGTCTAGGCTTTATTCTGGATCGTTATTACATCAGTTTTGCAGATAGTAGCATATCCAATGGAATTTATGATATTGATACAGATATTAGCGACCAGTTTAATCTGTATCAGCTATATACTCAGCTAAAGCATCAATTTACAGATGATATAGAGCTTTATCTTGGATTGCATGGCCAATTTCTGGATTTGAATAATACATACGCTATTGAGCCACGATTTGGATTTAGCTGGGATGTAAACGAAAAAAACACCATAAAACTGGGTTATGGGTTGCATGCACAAATGCAGCTTAGAGCTGTTTATTTTGCTCAATCAAAATTAACTACTGGTGAGTACATTACAACAAATAAAAACCTTGATTTCTCTAAAAGTCACCAGATTGTTTTAGGTTACGATCATTTATTTAGTGAATCTCTTCGATTTAAATTTGAAACATATTATCAGTATTTATATGATATTCCTGTAAAACAAACTCTTCCTCAATATTCTGTACTTAATTTTGGAGCTGAATATTTTATCGAACGAATTGACAGTCTAGAAAATAAAGGAACTGGAGAAAATTATGGAGTTGAACTCACTCTTGAAAGATTTTTAAAGAATGATTTTTATTTTCTGATTACCGCATCATTATACAATTCTACCTACACCGGATATGATAAAATAGAACGAAACACAGCATTTAACGGGCAGTTTGCATTTAATGCACTTGCTGGTTATGAAATACGGGTTTATACAAACAATGTTATAACTCTTGGATTAAGAACATCCTATGCAGGTGGTCGTCCATATGTTCCTTTTGATGTTGATGAAACCCTTGCTCAGAAACAAGAGGTTTTAGATTGGGATAATGCTTATACATTAAGACCCAGCGATTATTTCAGGGTAAATCTGCGAGTTGGTTATAAACGAAATCGCAAGAAATTCAGTATCGAGTATGCTATGGATTTGCAGTATCGTACAAATTATACCAGTGTGTACGAAAGAAGAATTGACCCTACTAATGGAAAAGTTTATAATAATTATGAAATGGCACTTTATCCAATGGCTTTATGGAGAATCCAGTTCTAAGTAAATCTACATCAAAATAAAAAGAAAATTGCTTACGTTTTTAAGATGAAAATACTACTCATAAATACTCCCCGTTCGCCACATAACATGATTCTTGAATCAGCTCCAGAAGAAGCCAAACATTTTATACATAAAAAGCTCATTGGACCACCTCTTGGACTATTAACTGTTGCAGCCGCAGTTAAGGATCATGATGTAACTGTTTTCGATACAAAAGGAGAATACGATTTATATCCAGAAACAACACCTCCACTAAAAGAGTTGGTTTATAATTTATTAAAACAGTACAATCCAGATATTGTAGGAACTACAACTATTGCATCAGAGTTTTATTATGCAATTGAGATCTTGCAAGAAACAAAAAAATACAATCCCGAAATTTTAACTGTTATTGGCGGATTACATGCTACAATTGCAACATCAGACTTTACCGATCCTTCTATTGATTTAGTATTACCAGGTCAATCGGCATTTGTTTTTAGAGAAGTAGTTCAAGCCAAAGAAAAAGGTCAGTCTTTTGAAAACATAGGTGGATTATTTATTCAGAAAAACGGTCAACTTATTCCATCAAAAGGAATTACAAAAGAAGTAAATGCAGCCAATGCTGATTTTCTAATGCCCGACAGAAGACATTTAGAAAGATGGAAAGAAACATATAAAGTCGGTAATAGTCCATTTCCTTCAACCTATATTTTTACATCATTGGGATGCCCTTATAAATGTACATTTTGTTCAATCTGGTGTCAATTTGAAGGTAGATATTATCAACGTAATATCGAAAGCGTCATTGATGAACTTAAAATGGTTGATGATTATCCTGTTGTTCGTTTTGCTGATGCCAATACTATTGTTGGCAATGATTTTATAAATAAGCTTTTTGATCGAATACAGGAAGAAGGAATTCGTAAAGACTATATCATGGATATTCGCTCTGATACAGCGGTTAAATATCCAAAATTGATTGAAAAACTGGCCAAAGGAGGACTTAAAGTTGTAATATGTGGTTTTGAATCGTTTCGTGAAGAAGAACTCAAAAAATATAATAAGAGCAGCGAAGCTAAATTAATCCATGAAGCAATTGAAATCTTTCATCAGAATGGAATAATGCTTCGGGGTAATTATGTTATTCCGAATGATTATGATGAATCGGATTTTAAAGCATTATCAGATTATACTTCATCACATAGAGTAACTTATGCTGGTT
>JFJP01040149.1_pt1 | contig 11793 bp, 8 predicted proteins | sample 431651 | NCBI WGS metagenome assembly JFJP01 (sample SAMN02602958, study PRJNA72255) | Microbial mat metagenome, whole genome shotgun sequencing project. | biome: fresh water; feature: sink hole; material: water; isolation source: purple microbial (photo- and chemosynthetic) mats found in... | reverse complement strand
CCGATCGCCTCGCCGGGGGACCGTCAGGTTTACGCTGCGGCCGCAGAGATCGCTGAAGCGTTCGCCGAGAAGCTGGTCATCTTCGGGAAGGAATGGCAGCAGCAGTTCGGACGGCGCGGCAGTTTCCTGGTCATAAAATTGATGCAGAACCTGGGCGAGAATGGCTTGGTCCTCACCATAGGGTTCCGTCAGAAAAAAGTTGCGGCTGCCGCTGATGAGGCCGCTACGGATAAAGAGAACGGTGACGGCAACGGCGACATCCTTGCTGAAAAAACCGAAGACGTCGAGATCCTTGCCGTGTTCAGCGGAGATAAGCTGTTTTTCCAAGGTCTTTGTCAGGGCCTGCATCTGGTCCCTCAGGGCGGCCGCCTTTTCAAATTCGAGGTTGGCCGAGGCGCTGTGCATTCTCGATGAGATGTCGCTCAGAAGATCCCGGTTGCGGCCCTCAAGGATCATGATGATTTTGCTCACATGTTCCTGGTAAATCTGTCGATCGGCAAGGCCCGCGCAGGGCGCGAGGCATCTGCCCATCTGTCGGTTCAGGCAGGGTCTTTTGCGTGACCGCAGCGAGTTGCCAGTACATCTGCGCAGCGGGAAGAGTTCGCTGATCAGCTTCAGCGTGGCCCACATCGCAGTTGGTGAAGAATACGGGCCGAAATAGCGCGCCCCGTCTTTCCTGCGGCGCCTGGTCATGAACACCCGGGGCCATTCTTCCTGCACTGTCACCTTGATCAGGGGATAGCTCTTGTCGTCTCGCAGGATGACATTGTAGCGCGGGCGGTGTTTTTTAATGAGAGATGATTCAAGAATCAGCGCCTCTTTTTCCGTACGGGTGATGATGGTATCCACCTTTTGAACTTTCGAGAGCATGACGGCGGTCTTGTTGTACTCTGCTCCGTTGAATCGGGCATAGGACGAGAGTCTCTTGAAGAGATCCTTTGCCTTGCCGACATAGAGCACCGCTGATTTGCCGTCGAGCATCATATATACCCCTGGCGAGTGAGGTACGGACTGAAGATAATCGTCGGCAAACATTAATAACGTTTGCGGTTGAGGTGCTGGGTATATACTTGATTCGTCAGACTGATTCTTGGCATGGCGTCATTGTAGAGGAATGCAGGGGGAGGGGTCAAGCGGAAATAGGGGGATGTCCCTCTTTTACATTTTTTTCCATTGTGTGTAGTCAGCCAGTGTGTCTATGTCGGAAAGTTTTTCCAATAGATGCAGCTTAAATCCGTGCAGGTGAATAATTTCAAGTGTTTCGTTCAGTAGTTCAGGCCTGCCCCAACTATTGGCCTGGAAGACAGCCAGAGCGTGGGGTCGGCAGCCGATCAGGGTGTATCCGCCGTCGAGTGCGGGCGCGATAACCACATCGGCATCGTGCTGCAGATGGTCGATGGCCTGTCTGAAATGTTTTTCGTTGAGAAATGGACAGTCGCAGCCTATGGCAATTGCGGCCTCGGCCTTGTTCGCGAATATTGACTCGAAGGCGCCTTGCAGTCTCTCGCCCAGCGTTCCCTGGATTTGCGCGATGAAAGAATGAGCCTTGGGGAACACATTCATGAGTTCACCTGCCGATTCGGCTCCGGTAAAGGCTACATGGTGGAGAAAACCGGTCACGGAGTGGGCTGTAGCCTCCAGGAGCTCATGGTAGATCCTGTCTGCCTTCTGGATACCGCATTCCTCGGCGATGCGGGTCTTGGCAAAACCGGGTATCGGGACTTTGGCGAATATTATCAGCGGAATCATCTCATGGACCCTGTCGGTAATAACGTTGATAAAACCATTCAGCCTTGTCGTGGACGAGGCCGAAGGCGCGCAGGAAAAGAAAAGCGCCGGTAAGCCAAATTACGGAAATAAAATTGGTAAAATAGCCGGTTGAGGTCCATCTGCGAGATGAACTCCGGACGCCGCCTGGGATAAAGAGCAGTGTGCCGTGCTCTTTGAGACGCATCGACAGCTCGATATCCTCCATCAGCCGATATTCAGGGAATCCCTGGGGCAGGGCGGCACGGCGGAAGAACTGGGCTTGGTCTCCAAAGGCAATGCCGGTAAAGCGTGCCCGGAAATTGTTGAGCAGGGAAATCAAGCGAAACCTGGGCAACGGTGAATCATAGATAGCGTCCATGGCCCCGCCTGCTGCATCGGGATGCCTTTGCAGTGCTGTCAGCATCCGCTTCAGTGCGCCATTGGTCAGGCGGGAATCGGCATGCAGGACAACTATGATATCACCTGACGCGTGCCTGATGCCATTGGCGATCTGTACCCCGCGGCCGGGTTCGCAGGAGCAGGTCTCGATGCCGTTGAATTCTGCGACTCTTTCGAGCGTGCGATCAGTAGATCGGCCGTCAGCCACAATGATTTGACAGGCCTGATTCTGGAGCTGCACTGACTCGATGCAACCGGCTATCCGGTCTTCTTCGTTGCGCACTGGTATCACCACGCTCACGGTTCCTGGAGGCGGATACGTTGCCGGCCAGTGCTTCCTGTTCCTGATCAACTCATAGGCGGCAAGACCGAGAAAAGGCAGGTATTCCCATGTCATCAGAAGAGGTTTGTGGTGAAATATTGTGTCAGGTATGGCCGGATTAAAATAAAAAATGAGGAATATCGATGTGAGATGCAGGCTCAGCCAGGATCTCTGACGAAAAAAAACAAGGAAGGGGGTGATAAGGAGGAAATACCAGGGATGCACGGTTGGCAGGCAGAGCAGCATCAGACCGATGGCGCTGCAGCTTGCCCTGAGCAGAGAGGATGTGAGAAAGAAAACGGCAGTCAGAGCCGATCCGAGTATGCCAGCGAGCAGCAGTAATGTTAGCCCATTTGTCAAGCTAAGGGCTGCTTTGAGTAGGGTCTGGAACAGGCCATTGTGCGAAAAGTGGCTGGCAAAGGTAGTTGGTGTGTGTAATAAAACCGCTATGTCCGTCGAGTAGGGAATGCAGAGGAAAAGAGGAAGAAAGAGAAAAATCAACGGGCGAAGGCCGAGCTTTCTGATGAAAAAAGGAAGCAGGATAATCGCATACACCTTTGTCAGGATGGCGCAGGAAAGTGCCGCATACGCCAGAGAGCGGTATCTGCTTTCGCTCAGCGCCAGACCGGCGAGAATCAGCGATGCGACAATTGTCTCAATGTGACCCTGGCCGCTCGTGAAAATGAGCACCAATGGATTGAGGGCATAGAGCAGGACGTAGCGCAGCGGGTGATTTCTTTTTCGGGTCATGTGGAGGAGAAGTCCGATAGTGAGAAGATCGAAAAAACTCACCATCAACTTCATGGCCAGAAAGCTGGGTCCATTGGCTGTCGCTGCCCGGAACAGTATCTGGGCAAAGGGCCAGTAGATAGTCGTCATTTCCTTGAAGATCACTCCCTGCCAGAGGTCGTTGCGGAGATGGACGGTCGCCTCGCTTGCCGGTGGAGTGACAAAGGGATTGAAGCCGTGGTGCTGGATCAGTCCTTCCCAAATATAGCGGGTGACATCGACGGCAGGCGGATAATACAGCACAAAAATCAACCGAACCAGGAGGGCGAGGAGCAGCGCGAGCAGCAGTGAGTTTCGATCCCGGCAGAGACTGGTAAGAAGCAGCATCGAGAGAAAGATTCCAGCGGCTCCAGTGATAAAAAGCCATGGGGCGAGCGGATTCTGCACCGAGGTCAGGACAATACCTGCCGAGATCGGAAAGAGCAGGAAGGCGACAGAGCGGAGCAGAGGATTCTGGTTCATTGCGGATGGTCGGAATCGGCGCAGGTAAGTGCTTAGAGTAAAAGTAAATGTCGAACAATGTTGATGATACTACTGGACAGACAGGCGGAGGGCAATAAAAAAACCGGCAGACCAACTCGGAGGCAGTTCCAGTCAATTCCGGGAGTCGAAATAAAAGCTTGTCCCCGCCAGGCAGAGGAATATCAGTCTTTCTGATCGAGGACCTCGCGCAATTTCCTCAACAGTTCGCTGGGGGTGGCAGGTTTGGGGAGAAAGTGCAGGTGTGCTTCGAGAATTCCATGCTTATGAATAATGTCAGCTGTATAGCCGCTGGTGAACAGGGTTTTAATACCGGGGTTGCTTTTCCGTATCTCATCATAGACTTCCTTGCCGCTCTTTCTCGGCATGATGACGTCAAGAAGGAGGCAGTCGATTGCTTCCTGATTTTCATAAAACTGCTCCAGGGCCTCCTCGCCATTTTCCGCCTCGATAATTGTGTAGCCGTATTGCTCGAGGATGCTTCTTTCGAGTTTTCGCAAGGAAGAATCGTCTTCGATCAGCAGGATTGTTTCGCTGCCACCCTGAGGTGGAAGATCCTTGTGCATCTCCAGATTCTCTATCCCTGACGATATTGTGGGAAGGTAAATCTTAAAGGTAGTTCCTTTACCCACCTCACTGTAGACGCTGATCTCGCCATTATGCTGCTTGACGATGCCGTAGAGAATTGACAGTCCCAAGCCAGTCCCTTTGCCTACCTCTTTGGTAGTGAAAAATGGTTCGAATATTCTCAGCCGTGTTGCTTCATCCATGCCGCAACCAGTGTCAGAAATGGCGATTTCCACGTGTCTTCCTGGTTTGAGTGATGAATGTGCGCGAATATCACGGGGGCTCAGTGTCGCAGGTCGCGTCGTGATGCTCAGCATGCCGCCGGTTTTCATTGCGTCTCTGGCATTTGTGGCAAGATTCATCAGCACTTGTTCGAGTTGGCTGCTGTCTGCCATGACGATCATCTCCTCAGGAGAAGGAGTGATCAGCAGATCGATATCTTCACCTATGATCCTGGCAATGAATTTTTCAAAGTTTTTAATGCAGTCATTGATATTGACCGGTTTTGTAGAGATTTCCTGCTTTCTGCTGAACGCCAGCAGACTTTTGGTGAGGGTTGCGGCCCTCTTGGAGGAAGTCAGAATCTCATTGGCATATGATTGGAGAACCGCGTCATTGCCGATTTTCATCTGCAGAAGATTTACATAGCCGATGATTGCTGTCAGGATATTGTTGAAATCATGAGCGATGCCTCCTGTCAGGGTGCCGAGGGCCTCCATTTTTTGCGACTGCTGGAGTTGTACCTCGACTTTCTTCTTTTCGGTGATGTCCTCGACGATTCCTTCAATCAGGTCAAGTTTTCCTTGAGAATCCAAGGACGGTCGTGCGTTGATATTCAGCCAGAGTATCTTTCCGCCGGCATCGACGGCCTGTATCTCAAAGTTTTCGACGTTTTTTCCGGCTGTCAAACGGCGAAAGAAGCTGTCCCTCTGGCTGATCTCGCTGAAATGCAATCGGATATCGGGAACCTCGCGCATCATGACAGCAGACGATGGGTAGCCCATTATGCTGGCCATTGCCGGGTTTGCCGCCAGGATCCGACCCTCGGCCGAGGCTTGGAATATGCCTTCCAAGGCATTATCAAAGATTGAGTGGTACTGCTGTTCCGTGGCCTTCAGCGTTTTTTCGACCTGGATACGGGCTTCAATCTCCTGTTCATTTTCCCGGATACGCTGCTCAAGTTCCTTGCCGTGGGTCGTTAACAATTGCTCACGTTCCCGATAAAAGTATATTTTTTCAGCAAGTTCCCTCGGGGAGAGGTTTAATCCGGAGAGGATTTCGGCGTAGGCCTTTGAAAGTCGGGTTTTTTCATTCTGCGTCAAGATGTGTACCCGGTTGAGGGCTCGATGGGCCATTGCCGCCCCTATTGAGCCAGCCAGGATGATTTCGATACTTCGCAGGAGTTCGGCGAAATCGAGGATTGGGATCCGCGTTCTTCCCAGCAAGGACATGTCGGCAAGCTTCTGGGCGACAATCTCTTCGCTTTTTTGGGGGGAGAAATAATCATTGAGGATGGAGTGGATGATTGTAATTTTTCTTTCTATATCAATCAAGTCATCTTCCTGACTTTCCGTTGAAAAAGCTGTTTTTTTCTGGGTGATATGTTTGAAGTCGAGAGCGATGGCATGTTCTTCTTCGCTTTGGCCGAAAACGTGTGACACTAGAATGAATGCACCGATATTAAAAAAAAGTGACCAGAAAACCGTATGCGGCAGAGGCGGCAGGGCATTAAGGCCGAAAAGATGTTCGGGCCGCAGGAAATGCAGGCCCCACGGACCGTTATCCAGCAGAGCGGTTGAAAACAGACCGCTTTTGATAAAGGCGGGTATCAAAAGGGTGTAGAGCCAGATAGAAAAACCGGCAGCAAGGCCGGAAATTGCTCCGAGTTTGCTGCCGTAAGACCAGAATAAGGCGCCGAGAGCCGCCGGTGCAAACTGAATGACCGCGGCAAAGGAAATAAGCCCCATATTGACCAGGGCGTAAGACTCCCCGAGCTTTGTCTGAAACCAGTAACCAATAGAAAGAATGCACAGGATACTGAGCCAGCGACAACCAAGGAGATTGCGGCGCATGGCGGCCAGCGGGCGGAAGACATTGAACAGCGGCAGGAGCAGATGGTTGACGAGCATGGTTGACATGGTCATCGCGGCGATCATGATCATGCTCGTGGCTGCGGAAAAACCGCCGATAAAGACAAAAAGAGCGAGCCAGTGCCTGCCATGGGAGACAGGAATATTCAGCACATAGGTATCTGCAGAGCTGAGGGGAATGCCGGAGATAATGCCGTACAAGGCTATTGGGAGAACAAAGATGTTAATCAACAGCATATAGAGGGGAAATTGCCACATTGCCGAGAGAATATTCTTCGTTGAAGAATTTTCGACGACTGCCACATGAAACTGGCGAGGAAGAAACAGGATCGCTGACATCGACAGAAGCAGTATCGTGGTCCAGGTGGCATAACCGTTCTCCCCGTCACTGATTCGGAAAACGTTCGCTGTGTCAGGGTTGGTGAGCAGAGAGGAGAGAAATCCCTCGGGCCGACCGTGTATCAAAGAGTACGTGGCGAAAATACCGCAGGCCGAGAAAGCCAGAAGTTTGATGATCGATTCCAGAGAGATGGCTGTCATCATCCCGCGGTGACGTTCTGTCGGGTCAAGTTTTCTGGCACCGAACATCACCGTGAAGAAGGTCATGAGTACAACGCTGAGCGGACCGAAATGGCCGATAAGCCAGAATGATCCTGTTGTTTCCGGTGGGATGAGCAGGGTGAGTGTGCTCTTTATCGCGGCAAACTGCAGGGCGATATACGGCATATTGCCTATCAGTGCCATCAAGGTGACAAGTGCGGCCAAGGTCTGTGATTTGCTGTATCTGGCTGAAATAAAATCGGCGATGCTGGTGATTCGATAATTATCTTTGATAAGGACCATCCTGCGCAATACCACCCACCACAAAAAGATCATCATGGTCGGGCCCAGGTAGACACCGAGGAAACTCAGCCCTGAATTTGCGGCGCTGCCAACACTGCCGTAATAGGTCCACGACGTACAATAGACGGCAAGGGAAAGAGAGTATACCACAGGGGACCGCGATATCTTCAGGAAGAAGGGGGACTGTTTTTCAACGGCGTAGGCGACGGAGAATAGGAGCGCGGAATAGAAAAAAATTGCCAGGATGATGATGAGAGGACTCATAAAGATTCATCCTTTTCTTCCGTTGCTTCCAACTCCTTTATTTTGCTGCGGCAATAAAATCGGAGGAAGGCAATGGCAATTGCCCAAAGCAGGAAAAGGTGAAGCACTGCCCCGAACCGACCGTTGTCCTCGGGGATGGTGACAAAGGGCCAGTTGAGGAAGAACATGCAGGCGGCGAACACCAACAGAGCAATGTGTTTGTTGTTCCAGGCTGTGCGCATCTGCGGACTCACGATTTCGGGTTCTGGTTGCGATCTTCCCATCGAACCTGCCGCGAGGAGGGAAACAAAGCAGGCGGTTCTTCAGCGGGAAACCGAAACACTTCTGCACCAGATAATATATTCTCTCGTGTATGCTTGTAGTATAGCTGACCCACGGCCAATGTCAAATCAAGGAGGAGCAGTGCCGTGGCCCTTTTCCCGGAGATTAAAAAAGAGGTGAACCTGCTGATGAACACACGGGAAAATACAAAAAGACCAGGGAGATTGCCCCGATTACTGCAGCGCTGCCTTAAACAGAGTCTGGGTGTAGGGCTGGCCGGGAGAGGAAAAGATTTCATGTGCCGGCCCTGCCTCGATGATACGACCGTGCTGCATGACCGCCACGTAATCAGCAAGGGCGCGCACAACCCGAAGGTCGTGGGAGATAAAGAGGTAGGTCATCTTGTATTTTTCCTGCAGGCTGCGCAGAAGTTCGATGATCTGGGCCTGGATGGTCATGTCGAGGGCTGAGGTGGGCTCATCGAGGATCAGCAGCCGGGGCTTGAGGACAATGGCCCGGGCGATGGCGATACGCTGGCGCTGCCCGCCTGAGAATTCATGGGGGTAACGGTATGCCATTTCCGGCTCGAGATCGACCTCCCCGAGGGTCTGGGCAACCAAGTCGAAACGTTCTTGGCGGCTGCCGCCGAGATTGTGGACCTTGAGGCCCTCCTCGATGATCTCCTGTACCGTCAGGCGGGGTGAGAGAGATGAGAAGGGATCCTGGAAAACAATCTGGATGGCGCAGCGCAACGGCCGCATCTGTCGATTGCTGAGGGGCTGCAGGTCCTGGTTGTTGAAGAGGATTGCCCCTCTGCTGCGTACCAGTTTGAGAATCGCAAGGCCAAGAGTCGTCTTGCCGGAGCCTGATTCACCCACCACTCCGCAGGTTGTTCCCTCCCGCAGCTGCAGACTTACATGATCAACGGCCTTGATCGTCTTGATCCGACGTTTGAAAAAGCTCTCCCAGCCAGCGGGCAGCTGAAAGTGGCAGTTCAGGTCCCTGGTCTCGAGTATTACCGGCCCGGCAACTTTTCCGGCAGGGGCGTATTCAGGGACTGAGGCCATCAAGTGACGGGTGTAGGAATCCGCCGGCCGGTTGAAGATCTGCTCGGTCGGACCGTGTTCGACGATCCTTCCTTCCTTCATGATGTAGATCTGTTCGGCCACTTTGCGGACCATGGCCAGATCGTGGGTGATCAGCAGCAGGCCCATGCCGAACTCCTGCTGGAGGTCCTGGATCAGCTCGATAATCTGGGCCTGAATCGTGACATCGAGGGCGGTGGTCGGTTCGTCGGCGATGAGCAGTGATGGACGGCAGGCCAGGGCCATGGCGATCATCACGCGCTGCCGCTGGCCGCCTGAGAGCTGGTGCGGATACACCCGCATCCGGTCTTCGGGTTCTTCGATGCCGGTACGGTCGAGTAGGCGGACTGCCTCCTGTTCGGCCTCCCTTCTGGTCATTTTCTGGTGCAGCATCAGGGGTTCGAGCATCTGATTACCGACCGGATACACCGGATTCAGCGAGGTCATCGGTTCCTGGAAGATCATGGCGATGCGGTTGCCGCGGATGCTCCTGATCTGCTCCCGGTCGAGCTTGAGCATCTCCTGGCCGTCGAAGATGATGGAGCCGCTGTTGGCCACCGTACTGCTCTCTTCGAGAAGACGCAGGATGGAGAGGGCGGTGACCGATTTGCCGGATCCTGATTCGCCGACCAGGGCTGTGGTCATGCCCTTATCCGAAGAGAGGCTGATATCGTGCAGGATTTGTCGGCGGTTCAGGCCAGTCTCCGACTCGACGGTGATCCAGGTACTGAAATTATCGATGTGCAGCAGCATGATCAATCATACCTGATCTGGAAAGTGGAGAACTCCCGGGGCGGAGTCAGTTCCTGGAACTTCACGGCCGAAACCTGGGCCCGCGGTGGCCCCTGCTGAAACCAGGAGAGCATCGCCTCAACGGCTGATTCCGGGCCGCTGATATGGGCCTCGACGCTGCCGTCGGCGCAGTTGCGGACCCAACCTGTCACACCTTCCATCCTGGCCTGCCGTGCGGTATAGTCACGATAGCAGACACCTTGCACCTTGCCTTCTATGCGCACCTGGCATGATTTCATGATTTCTTTACCCTGATGATTTTTGCGACCCTGGACAACACGAAGAATAGCGACAGGATACCATCTGAAAAAGAGAAGGCCAGTCCAAAAAGGACCGGCCTTCATTTTTCGGGAGGATATGAATCCTTTTCAGCTCCTGAAAGGAGACGGGTTATTTCGTCTTATCGTTATTCTTGTATTTGAAAGATACCATGACCCTTGCCCGGTAGGTGCAGACCTTGCCCTTATCTATCTGCAGATCGAGTTTGCTGACTTCGGCGATGCGCAGGTCTTTCAAGGATTTGCTCGCCGTCTCAACGGCATTGCGGGCTGCATCCTCCCAGGATTTTTCACTTGTTCCGACGAGTTCGATGATCTTGTAAACACTTGTTGCCATAGTTATTCCTCCTTGTAAAGTTGATGGAAAAACGATGAGGTGTGCCAAGGACCATACTGCAGTTGTATCCTATCAGCTGCAGGCAGGAAAAAACAGGATAAATCGACCGGCAACGACCTTTTTCGATACGGTCAGATTCCGGTGGAAACACGATTTTACAAACCTTCTCTGAGGAAATGAGCGATCTCGGTATTGGCGATTTTTTCCATCTCTTTGAATGAGATGGTCATGCCGATTTCATAACTCTTCTCACCGAAGGCCTCTACCCTGACGATGGTGCCGATAAGCAGCAGCGGGCTTTCGGCGTTGACTGGCACGCTGACCTGGATATGGGCGCCGATCGGCAGCGGTTCGTCGTTTTCAAAAAGGATGCCGCCGATGCAGATATCCTTGCTGGTGCCGGAGTAGGTGCGGGAATCGGCGAATCCCAGCTCTTTGATCAGAACGGGTTGGCTGAGCTTGACCCGGAGGTATCGACGTTTGTCTTTTTTATACAGGGAGATGGTATTCTTGCCGGCGCCTTTGGCTAGATAGGTGGCGCTGTCGGCAAGATGCAGCAAGGTTTTCGGGTCGGTAGCGTTGAGCGGATAGGATGCGAGACCACCGCTGATGGTGAGGCGGTAGGTTTGGCCATGGGCGGAAAACACTTCCTGCTCAACCTCTTTGCGGATGCGCTCTGCCAGGATAAAGGCGTTGACGCTTTCGGTATGCGGCATCAGGAGGATAAATTCCTCACCGCCGAAACGGGCGGCGATGTCGCTGTCGCGTTTGGCTTTTCTGATAATGGCGCCGATTTTTTTCAGGGCCATGTCGCCGACTATATGACCAAGGGTATCGTTGATGTCCTTGAAGTTGTCGACATCAATAAAGAGTACGGAGAGATCGGTGTCGTAGCGTTTTGCCAGTGAAATCTGGTGTTCAAAGGCCTCGTCGAAATACGGCCGGTTGAAGAGGCCGGTCAGGCTGTCATACATGGTTTCGTGGATGACTCGTTCGAAGGTGCGGACGTCCACCAGTCGCGGATTAACCAGATACTGCGTTTCAGAGCGCAGGAAATCACACATCGCTGTCATCAGATCGATCTTCCTGGCCAGGAGCAGGCTCAAATCCTGTCGGTGTTGCAGGACTTTCTGCCAGTACTCCACTGCCGTATCACGCGGGATGTCGAGGCTGGTAAGGGTCTGGAAAATGACCTTGCAGACCATCGGGCCCTGCTCCTGCTTTAACTGGTTGAGCTCCTCAATGAAGATGTCATCATCTTCCGATGAACTCCGGCAGTCTATCACAGCCGCTCGCAGTGTATCCATACTTTCCCCTTGGTTGGTTGTGAATGCAACAAAACGAGAATGTTGAAAAACAGTAACAGAGGGAGGCAGAGGCGGGCAAGGAGAATCTGTCAGGGCGTGGGAGCGATGGGGATGCAATCATATTCGCTGTCAAGCAGATTGCAACTGAGCCAACTGCAGCTCAGGGCAGAGGGGAGGCCGAGGATGAGTTTACAGGTTTCTGCAGCCTGCAGACTGGCGATAGCCGAGAC
>JFJP01012355.1_pt1 | contig 11793 bp, 9 predicted proteins | sample 431651 | NCBI WGS metagenome assembly JFJP01 (sample SAMN02602958, study PRJNA72255) | Microbial mat metagenome, whole genome shotgun sequencing project. | biome: fresh water; feature: sink hole; material: water; isolation source: purple microbial (photo- and chemosynthetic) mats found in... | reverse complement strand
CATCCATATGAATATGTTTATTACAACGCACTGGTTAAATACCCAAATGAAAGATTCGAATTGGATTACTGGGCTATCTCATATCGTGAGGCGGCGGAATATGTAAACGAAGTGGCACCCGCCAATACGAATATCATGGTTATTGGACCAGGTCAGGTTGCTGATTTACACATTCGCGAAGACCTGACTGTTCTGTCAGACGACGAGCAAGTTATCGAGCCATTTGATTACGTTATTTCCACCACCCGTTATAACTTTGACACTGAACTCTATCCCGATGCAGAGATTGTTCACAGCATTGAACGCAATGGAATGCTTTTGACTGTCGTCAAAAAAGTTAAAGAATAACCCGCCTACTCTCTCAGTAAAATATTATAAATATCCTCAGGAAGGTCTGCAACATTATAAATGCGGGCGTATTCGATTTCATCAATGAATATTGTATGTTCGGGGGATACATTCTGTAAAACGCGCATCAATTCAACGCCATCCGCTTTGGTGTTTTGTCGTATGGGATAAAGCACAAGATAATCGGCGTTTTGTATTTCCTCCACATAGGGAAGCCCGTCCTCGTAAAAACCGATTTTCAATAAATCGCTTTTGCCCGGAAAGAAGTATGAAAAACATCCCCTGGCCGCGTATGCAATGACCCGTAAATCTTTTGCATTTCCCTTTTTTGCCAGATACCCGGCGGCTTGATCCAGGCCTTCACCATACCCATGAACCCCTCCTTGTTTTACAAAAGGGTTTTTATACGTGAAATAATATGGGTAATATAAGAGTGAACTTCCCAGTTGAAAAACGATCAGTACAAGCAGGGCGATGGTATGAATGTCCGCGCGCTTCAGCCTCAATACAGCCCATCGTTTTTTCGCCCAAAATAAAGCAACCGCCCACCCGATGCCTGCAACCATATCCAAACTCAAAAAGCTGCTTAGGATGTAATAGGCTGAATCACGGCCTTGCACCATGCCAAACAATACGATAAACAGTGCCGCCACGATGATAAGATATGCGATCGTGGACCGCATCGGCGCGGGAGTAAGGGATTTATCTTTTGAGACGAAGATTAATGGAATAAAGATCAGGCCAAGCCACGAAATCACTGTAGAGGAGGTGATCCACCGGTTGATATATTGGGTAATACCACCAACCCCTGCCACTATATTGAAACTCGAAGGCTGAAGTTCCCTGGTCACATCCAAACGCGCACCTTGAAAGGCATAACTAAAGGCATTGCCGAAGACCTCATAAAGCATCTTTCCGGGAGCAACCCACATGCCCGGCCATAAAAGCACATATACAAATATTGCTACGGCAAACCAGATCACGAATATTTTTACTGCACTCCAAATTTTGAAAGTTAGGGATTCAGCATTTTGTTTAAACAATTCCACAAACAGGATCAACACAATCAACGCGAGGAGAACAATGGAGGATGATTTTGTCAACTGTGCCAGGCCAAATGCTGCGCCTGAAACAAACAGGTAAATTAACTTTCGGTCTTTATTAAGATAGACCTGCATACCCAACAATCCCACCAACACAAACATCGCCAGCATACCTTCGTGGTTAACCAGGCGCGAAATTCCAAGAAAAAATGGGGCGTTCATGGCAAGCACAACCGCGAGAAAGGCGGCCATTTCATCGACAAGCATTTGCAGGAGAAAAAAACTTAATAACGCCAGGACAATCAATAACCCAACCTGGATCAATCTGCTGTTGCGGACAAGAGGCAGAGCGTCTTTTCCCTGTTCGCGCATAAAATTCTCAAACAATGGTTTACGCACATCAAAATAACCCTGACCCAAACCACGATAACTTGGAAAATAGGAGACCATACCCGCAGCCACCACCCAGGTTGTTGTTACAGCGGGATGATAATCGTAAATGGTATGTTCAAAATCCTGATGTGTAAGCGCATAATAATAATTGGAACCAGAGATCACCCACCATGGCTCATCAAGGGTGGCAAATTTATCAATGCCCGCAATATGTACCGGGGTAATTAACACCAGCAGAACAAGAGCTAGAAACCATTTATATTTGTCCACATTTGTTTTCATTGCGTTACCGGTTTTAGGTTCGAAAGATTTTCCAGGATACTTTCTGGAATCTGATCCACTTGATAGATGACAACATATTTGCGCCCATCCAGCCAAACTTCATGAATGGGCTTCATTCCAGACAGCGCTTCAATATACCCCTTATAACTCTCAACGCCACCCTGAACAGCATAATAAACAACAATGTAATCGGAGGAGCGGATCGAATGAATCAGGTCTTGTCCGTGCAATCCATCCACATAGTAAGGTCTAAAGCCAATGGTCTTGCCCGGATAAAAATAGGAGAAACAGCCTCGACTGTAATAAACAAGAGCTGTCGAGGCTGTTGCATTTGGCAGGCCTGCCAGATATTGTGCGGCTTGTTCCAAACCCTCGCCATAGGGAAAAAGTGGAAAATCCTCATTCCTTTTATATTGATAAAGGATCGGGTTTTGGTAAGTAAAATAATATGGAAAAAAGGCAGCGGCGCTCCAAAATTGCAGGAATAACAAAATGGACAAAATCCCATACTGAAATCCCTGTGCCCCTACTGTGGGAAAGCGGTCAACAAACAACTTGATAATATGGGACCACCCCAGGCCTGCCAGCAGGTTCAACGCCAGATAACTGCACAGAATGTAATGCGGTGAATTGCGTCCCTGTGCAATGCCGAACATGATCACGAACGCTAGGGCAGTGACCCAAAATGGCAGAAACAACTGCCTTCGCGCGCTGTTCCATTCAGGTGCCCGGGTAAATGGGAAAGAAAGCCCAAATAGGACGCCCAGCCAGGTCAAAGGCGTTGTCCTGCGTAAAATCACTTCAATCAACGAAAAAATTCCAGAAAAATTTAGATTGAGATTAAATCGGGACGATTCCAATTCACCTGCTGCCGAGAGACGGGCTCCTTGAAATGCGTAACTAAACGCATTACCGTACACTTCATATATCATTTTCTGCGGGGCAACCCACATGCCGGGCCAAAAGACAATATAAGCGGCAGCTAATAGCATGAGCCAGATCACAAATGTCTTAACAGTTTTGACAAGGGCATGTATTAAGCCCTCCCGACGTTCCTGATATATCTGGATCAAAAACAAAACGCCCACAGGTGCAAGGATGGCAATGGCAGAGGATTTGGTAAGCTGCGCAAGACCTGCTGAGACTCCGGATAACAACAGGAAGATAAATCGACGCTCCTGTAAACAATAAATCGCCAGCGCCAGTACAGAGATCATCACAAACAGCGAGAGCATGGCTTCGTGATCGAGCAGGCGTGATTGACTTAAAAAGAAAGGGTCAAGGGAAGCAAAAATAACTGCAAATGCCGAGACAAATTTAGGAACAAAACGCTTTAATAAGGAATATAAAATCAGAAACAAAGCCGTAATTAAAAGGATTTGTATCATGCGTGAAATTATCAGCAATTCCATCGGGTGTTTGTCGTGCTCGATCATAAACAAATCAAGCCCGCCTTTGTTGTAATCAAGGTATCCCTGCCCCATGCCACGATATTCAGGGAAGTAAACCAGCATGGCTGCGGTAACGATCCACATGGTTGTGACTGCGGGCTGGTATTCGTAGACTGTATTTTGAAATTCCCGTTGTCCAAGCGCATAATAAAAATTTGCACCCATGCTCAACCAGTAGGGTTCGTCCAGCGTGGAAAAAGACCCCAGCGACGGGAGCCGGGGTGCAAGCAATGCAATGATTAACACAACATATAAAGCAGGTTCGATCAGTTTTTTTCGATCCATGAATAAAATTATACCAAACACAGCATGCCGGCAATTTACGCCTTCCTGTACGGTATGTAGTCTTGAAAAATCCCCAGTCAGATCCTTATGGTAAAATATTTTAGAGGAATTCTCTGGTTTATTTCTCCATAATAATCAACCCCGTCCATTTCATACGGAAAAATCAATTCGCGTTTAAAATTTATAATTCCCGGCGTGATTCTCCTGCTGGTGTTCTTGGTGTACTCTTTGATCTCTCTCATGTAAGGATGTATATGGTATGACCGGTCATTTGATTGTTTTACACATTTTTGATAACGCCAATATGATACTTGGTCAGACTTTCACGAAACACACTGGTATTCCCGCTAAAGTTCTGGGTTGTGAGATTGCACCCTGGCCAAGCCGTTTTTTTTGCGACTTGCATGAATTTTTTTTTTGGGGTTGATCATTGTTCATATTTGGGTACATCAGGTGGATTATCTCCATTCAAAGATGCCCATCCCTCGTTTTTAACCATTATCCGATATTAAGAGAGCTAATATGAATCTATTTGAAATCCTTTCACAAAAAACTTTATTGGCAGATGGCGCAATGGGCACCATGCTTCACGCTCGTGGCGTGGGTTTCGCCAACTGCTTTGACGAACTCAACCTTACCAATCCCGCCGCAGTGGCAGACATCCACCGTGAATATATTGAGGCGGGGGCACAGTTGATCATTACCAACACCTTTGGCGCGAACCGCTTCAAGCTTGGCAAACACGGCTTGCAAGATCATTTGGTCCAGATCAACCGAGCAGGCGTCGAATTGGCGCGGAGGGCGGTGGCAGCCTCTTTTAAGGAGAATGTTCTGGTGGCGGGTGATGTCGGTCCACTGGGTGTACGCATCGCTCCGTACGGAAGAGTGAAACCCGAAGAAGCTCGCACAGCATTCGCCGAACAGATTAAAGCGCTGGCAGACGCGGGCATCGATTTGGTCGTCATCGAAACCATGAGCGACCTATATGAAATTCAGGAAGCCATTAAAGCTGTAAAAGAAACATGTGACCTGCCCATCATTGCTTCAGTAACATTCACCCGCGATGACCGCACCCTGCTCGGCGATGATCCTGCAAAAGTGGCTCGCAAGCTCCAGGAAGAAGGTGCGGATGTGATCGGCGTCAATTGTTCGGGAGGACCTTCGCAATTACTCCGCATCCTCAAACAAATGAAACAGGCTGTGCCAGATGGTCGTTTCTGGGTCAAGCCAAACGCAGGCTGGCCGGAGCAGGTTGGGGGGCGCATCATGTATCCCGCAGACGCTGATTACTTCGGCAAGTATGCAATTTCCTTCCGAGAAGCGGGGGCGAATATCGTCGGCGGCTGCTGCGGAACAACACCCCAGCATATTTCCGCGATGAAGAGGGCATTCGAGGCGTCTCCCGTCCTAATTTCCGAAGTTTTTGAGATTTCGGAAAATTCAGAGATTGATTCCTCTGATATTGAACAACCAACCCAGTTGGCGCAAAAACTAGCCGCGGGAAAATTCTCAATCTGCGTCGAGATGGATCCCCCACGTGGACTTTCAACTCATAAATTACTGGCAGGCGCATCCCTGCTTCACGATGCAGGCGCTGATGTGATTAACGTCGCAGACAGCCCCATGGCACGCATGAGAATGTCCGCCTGGGCGGTGTGCGATCTGGTTCAGCGCAAGATCGGCGTGGAGACCACACTGCACTTCCCCACCCGTGGACGGAATCTCCTGCGCGTACAAGGCGACCTGCTTGCCGCACATGCGATTGGTTTACGGAATATCTTTGTGGTGATGGGAGACCCCACTTCGATTGGTGATTACCCCGAAGCAACCGATAATTATGACCTTGTCCCGTCAGGGTTGGTCAAACTTATCAAACAGGGTTTCAACATGGGTTTGGACCATTCAGGTACTAGCATCGGACAGCCCACTAATTTCTTCGTTGGCGCGGCATTGAGTCTCTGCCCGAAGGATATGGATAACGAAGTCAAGAATTTGCATCGTAAGATCAACGCGGGCGCAGACTTTTTCCTGACCCAGCCCATTTACCGTCCCACCGATGGACCCAGCCTGATCGAAGCCTATGAAGTAAAACACGGCAAATTGAACAAGCCGATCCTGGCAGGTATTCTGCCTCTGGTAAGCGCGAAACATGTCAACTTTTTGCATAATGAAGTACCCGGGGTATTCATTCCTGAAGAGGCACGACGGCGCGTTGAACAGGCAGGCGACACCGAGAGTGGAGTCAAAGTGGGTGTGGACCTGGCTGTCGAGTTAATACAACAGATCAAAAGTTGGGCGAGTGGTGTCTACTTCATGCCGCAATTCCACCGCTATGACATGGTCGCAGACATCATTGAAAAAATTCGCTAGGCAAATAACACAATGTGGAAAAAATATCTTCAAAGGATCATTATTGCTGTCATTGCAATTCTCGGTGTCAAAACAGGGCTCGAAAGTTTTATATCAAACATCAATTCACATGGCAATGATACGGTTGTTGTTGCAACCTGGAATGAACGGTTGCTTAACTTAATTGACCCCATCCCTTTCGAGCGCGGAGTTGTCGGATACATATCAAATAAAGATATCCCTGGCGCCTCCTATGATGCGGATGATGCATCTGGAGAATACATTCTCACACAATATGCCATCGCCCCATTGATTTTGATCCGCGGAACAAAACAAGAGTGGAACATCCTAAACCTGGATCCTGAGACCTATCGGAATTGGCTCCAGGCAAATTCAAGCGATTTTGAAATTGTTAATTTCGGGGGCGGCATGTATTTGGCGCGCAAGGTGAACAAATGAGCGTTCTTAGCCTGCTGATATTTAGCCTGCCCATCATGACAGGAATATTGATCGCCCATCTGCTTTGGATGGATAAAAACAACCCGATTGAACTGTTGTTCAAACTATCCCTGGGAACAGGGCTTGGGCTTGGAGTTTCATCCCTGCTTTATTATATATACCTGTTAATCTTTCCCGGGAGTCCATACTTTATATTTGTGGAACTCGCTTTGTTTTCCATGATCCTGGCTGTGGTGTACTTTAAATATGAACCGGTCACATATGTGTCCGCTCTGCGCTTAAATATGAATTTTCTGCAAATTGTAATATTGCTGGTCGCCGGGGTAATAGTAGCATCATCGTTTCTTGGCATGGTTGCCTATTCTCGTCAAAGAGCGCACGGTGACTGGGATGCCTGGATGATATTCAACCGCTCTGCACGGTTTATTTATCGAGGTCAGGAAACCTGGCAGGATGCCTTCTCCAAAGATATGAATGTCATGTTCCATGCAGATTATCCACCGCTTCTGGCTTTGAACATTGCCTCCCGCTGGGATATTCTCAACAAAGAGACAACGTATGTGCCAATGTACCTGGGTTTCCTGTTTTCCCTTGCATCCCTCGGACTTAGCTTTGGAGCGCTGGCAAATCTAAAATCCACCGGACAAGGCGCGCTCAGTTTAATTTTATTGGGCGGCGTCGGTCTTTTTCTGGGAGAAGGCGGCAGACAAACAGCAGATGTGCCTCTGGCTTTTTACGTACTTGCTTCTATTACATTTTTGTTTTTCTATTATCATGAAAAGCGCGCCTTATTAATGGCATTTGCCGGCGTTACTGCAGGTCTGGCTGCCTGGACAAAAAATGAGGGTATATTTTTCATGTTTGCATCAGCAGGTGTATTATTCTTTGCATCACTTTGGAGCCGCTCTCTAAGGGATTTACTTTTTTTCGGTGCAGGTTTGTTTATACCGCTGATCCTGCTTTTCCATTTCAAATCTCAGGTTGCACCCTCAAGTGAATTCCTAAGCGGCGGTATGGATGCGATAAGACACAGCGTGATGGATATCACCCGGCATCAATTGATTTTTGGCGCATTTAAAGGATTTTTCCTTCACGGCGGCGGCTGGTATCACATCGGCATCTACCTGATTTTAGGGGCGTACTTACTTCTGTTTTACGCCAGGTCCAGGGACAAATCGAGGGCGATACTCATCGGATTCGCCATACTCGCCATACAGGTTATGGGGTATTATGGCTTTTATCTAATTTCCCCATACAATCTGGAATGGCACGTGGCGTATTCTCTGAACCGTCTCTTTGTGCATATTTACCCGGCAACTGTTTTTGTGGTGATGGCAGCAACCCAGGCCCCAGAAACAGTATTTTCATCCAACCAGGATTTATAAAGGTACTCCCATGCTTCTCACCATTGATATTGGCAACACAAACCTGACACTCGGACTTTACGAAGGAAGCCAACTTGGGGCGCATTGGCGGCTTGCGACTGACCACAACCGCATGCCCGATGAATACGGGTTGCAATTTTTAGGCTTGCTGCAAAATGCAGGCAAAACACTGGACGATATTTACGGCATTTCCCTTGCTTCAGTTGTGCCGCCGTTAACCGGGCGTGTCATTCAAGCCTGCCGTGAATATATCAAACAGGAGCCGCTTGTCGTGGATGCGGGTGTCAAGACCGGCATCAAGATCCGCTACGATGACCCCAAAGCCGTTGGAGCAGACCGCGTCTGTGATGCAGTTGCCGTCCTAAAACTGTACGGTGGTCCTGCTTGTGTGGTGGATTTTGGCACAGCAACCACATTCAATGCCATCACAAAGGAGGGGGAATATCTTGGAGGAGCAATCACAGCCGGGGTAAACCTTGCCGCAGAAAGTTTATTCACGCATGCTGCAAAACTTCCGCGCATTGACCTGCAGCGACCACCCTCCGTGATCGGTCGCAACACCACTCACGCCATGCAATCTGGGTTGCTCTTCGGATATGTCAGCATGGTCGAAGGCATGGTAGCCAGGTTCAGGGTTGAATTGGGAAGCGGGATGAAAGTTATCGCCACCGGCGGTATGGCGGAAGTCATCGCAAAGGAAACACAAGTGGTCAATTTCATTGCACCCTGGCTCACGCTAGATGGGCTTCGAATGATCTGGGAACTGAACCAGTAGGAATTAAATGAAAAAAATAATCGTCTTAATCATGGGACTGTCAATTGCATTGTCTGGATGTGGAACCGGGGTTCTTGCCCAACCATTACCAACAACAACGATAACTGGTACACCACCGCCCCCGGCTGCAACTGCCACCGCCACCCAAACATTCACCATCACCCCAACATTTACCCCTTCGCCCACTCCCACTGCCGCCTGGATTCATCAGGGGCCTGAAGTCGTTCTCGTACCAATTATTCTATATCACCGTATTGACATCTCCCCCATCAACAGCCAGTACTATGTACCTCCCGACAAATTTGAAGAAGAGATGAAACTCCTGCATGATTGGGGCTACGAAACCATATCCACCGAGTTATTGATCAAAGCAATCACCGAAGGAGCAGACCTGCCACCACGCCCGCTGCTGATCACATTTGACGACGGGCATTTGAACAATTACACAGCTGCATTTCCCATCATGCAAAAATATGGGTTCACAGGCGTGCTGTACATTGTTGCCAATTATATGGGCGCGGATCAATACATGAATGCAGACCAGATCAAGGAAATGGCAAATGCGGGTTGGGAGGTGGGCAGCCACAGCATCAGCCACTCTGACTTGACTTCACTTGAACCCTACAGGCAAAGATACGAAGTGGTTGAATCGCGCACCCTGCTCGAAGAGGCGCTGGGTGTACCTGTCCTAACAATTGCCTACCCCTTCGGTGTAAGTGATTCAAGCGTGATTGATTATGCCCACTTTGCAGGCTATATCGGCGGAATGAGTTTGGGATTTACATACGATCAGGGAGTTTCAAATCTATACACCCTGCAGCGTCGCGATATCAAGGGAACGTATGATGTTAAACAATTTGCGGCGTTTCTCCCCTGGCAAGGTGACCCTATCTTTTTGCCAACCGATACGCCAACACCCTCATTAACACCTTCTCGTACGCCGATCCCGACTTATACATGGGTCCCCACTAAAACACCTGCCCCATAAAGCAGGAAAGCAACCCGGCCTTATTTGCCATCAAATCTCTAGTTGCCGATCCCCAAACCGCAACAGCATCACACCCATGAAAACCAGTGCACCGCCAAATAATTGCGTACCAGTCAGCACTTCGTTCAACAGAAAATATGCCCAAACAGCAGTAAATGCTGGTTCGAGAGTTGCAATCAGGTTGGAAGTGGTAGGAGAAAGGTAACGAAGACTTAAGGTGTAAAGCCCAAATCCGCCAAGCGTGGGGGCAATGGCAAGCAGAAATAGAATACTCCAGCCAGTGATCGAATTGCCAAGCCAGAGCATGTCTGCAAAAGGCACTTTCCCCGTAATGAAAAAGTCGTTCCCAAGATTGAAAAACACCAGGAAAACAGTTGCCCAGGTAAAACTGTAAAGCAGCGCTGTCCATGAATCAAGGTGCGTATCCGAAGCATGTTTGCCTTGAAGATTGTAAATGGCAAAGAACAAGCCAGAGAGCAAACCAAAGATAATTCCCAGCGGATTGAGATTCCATGTGGAAGGATCATACGCGCCTGCCACAAATACGATCCCCGTCAGGCTTAAAAGAATGGACATCACTTTCACCCTGCCGACCTGTTCCCTGTAAACAATACGGCTTAAAATGGCTGTCATTGCCGGCGAACTGAAAGCCATAACCGTCGCCACCGCCGCCCCATTATATTGAACCGAAAAAGTCCACATGGAATTAAAGATTGCAAGCGTAAATCCATAAACAAACATAAACCCCCAGTACTTGCGCGCAAGATGAAACCGCACCCGGCTAAAAACAAGCAACCCCACTACCATGCCCAATGAAAGAAAAAGGTCGCGCCAAAAAGCAAGCACTAGAGACGGCAGGGAATACGTTTTACTTAGATAACCGATAAGGACGCCCGTGAAGGACCACGACACGGTGGCGGTCAGTGCGATGATATATCCGCGCGAGAGTCGGGATGATGTTTGCATGTTGTTTTCTCCGGGTTCAAAAAATTACAACCACCAAGATTGAGTACGGTCGTGCAGGATATGAACTACCAGCATAATATCAGTAAAGTATTTTTTGCACAGGGTGCAGCAATTCTCAGAAATAAACTTGCTTTTTACAACTGCAAATTCAGCCGTACGCCAGTCAGCAAAGCACAACAACCCAGTTCTGACGAATTTGGTCTGAAAATCAAGCCCTGCAAGGTCAAAATAAGAATTACGCGCATTCCACCCTACCCAGGTAATTCAGGACATTTCACACGCAAAATAAGTGACATGTTGGAACCTGTTGAATATTTTTGTGACTTATAATTAATACGCTTTGCTCTCTTTTTCACAAACCAAATCATCTCTATAAATCCACAGAGCGATATCTCAAAAGGAATAATATGACTCAATCCCCCACCCCCAAATCAGCAGGCTGGTCCAATCTCGACCCCGCCCAGGACATCTATCAATACACTGCAAATCCGCTAACAAGCATTTTTTCCCCCAAGAATGTGGCTGTTATCGGTGCAACCGAAAAGGAAGGCAGCGTCGGCCGCACTATCCTCTGGAACCTGATCAGCAGCCCATTTGGTGGCGCAGTGTTCCCAATCAACCCCAAACGCCCAAGCCTGCTTGGCATCAAAGCCTACCCAAGCATCAAAGACGTTCCCGACCAGGTTGATCTTGCTGTCATCGTCACCCCTTCCACCAGCATTCCCGGTTTGGTTGCCGAATGCGTGGATTCAGGTGTCAAGGGTGCCATCGTCATCTCGGCAGGTTTTAAGGAAACCGGTCCTGATGGCGTAGAGCTTGAAAGACGTATGCTTGAAAATGCCCGCAAAGGCGGCTTGCGTATTGTTGGTCCCAACTGTCTGGGCGTCATGAGCCCGGTTAGTGGCTTGAATGCCACTTTCGCGGCCGGGATGGCGCATAAGGGCAACGTGGCATTCATCAGCCAATCGGGTGCACTCTGCACCGCCGTGCTGGATTGGTCATTCAAGGAAGATGTCGGCTTCTCCCATTTCGTTTCCGTCGGCTCGATGCTGGATGTGGACTGGGGCGA
>JFJP01040451.1_pt1 | contig 11794 bp, 4 predicted proteins | sample 431651 | NCBI WGS metagenome assembly JFJP01 (sample SAMN02602958, study PRJNA72255) | Microbial mat metagenome, whole genome shotgun sequencing project. | biome: fresh water; feature: sink hole; material: water; isolation source: purple microbial (photo- and chemosynthetic) mats found in... | reverse complement strand
CAGAGTATACAGCAAACAGGCGGACACGACAACCCCCGCCATACACTGAAGCTGACAGAGACAGATACTATGGCTTTCTGGCCAATAGAACACGCCTGTACGACGATCAATACGATGAAACGTATGAAAGACAGCTCCCCCAACAGACACCACATGTTCCCCAACCAACTGGTCATGTAACCGAACCTGTACCAGCAGATCAAATGTCTGACTCTTCACAAGACCCAGATGAGAACGTGAATGATGAACCCCTTGTAGACCCACAAGCCCAAGCAAGCTGCCATCAACCACTACATGATGATGGATTATCCTTTTTGGATGACGACGATCTCGCCTATCAAGATATAGATATTGAATTGCAATACCAGGCCATAAACAACTTTGATGACGCCTATTTTCAATCAGTACCAATTATCAATTCCCTCACGACGCAAGATGACCTAGATGACTTTAATGATCTGACCCTAGCTGATATGTCATCTGAAGGCCAGCACCTTACAATTCTAAAACAGCGCCTGACAATAATGAAACAACAATTACAGGTGCACCAGCTTGCCTTAGAAACAATGATCGCGGACCATGGCCCAGTAGACCGACTACAAAGCAGCGACGTCAGACGAAGTATCATGACAACACACAAAAACCGAATCCTACGACTCAAAGGGCACATTCTCAAGTACACGAAGGCCATCACAGAGGCAGAGATGGTTCAAAGCCGATTTAAAACCAACCTTGTTATCCCAAGGGACACAGGCAGAGATGTAACATTTCACATAAGAGATTTGACAGCAGCTGTTCCCCACTGCACGAGAATAGATGGGGTTTCCAACTTTTCTGTGATGTACAACAAACTGGTCGCCTATGGCATGCTGAAAGGATTTGGCCACCAGAACTATAAACAAGCAATAAAACTCTTGTTAAATGATCCCGCTATGATGGATACATTCGCCCGAAACGAGGATAAGACCTTTCCCGAAATAGTTGCAATATTCAAAGACTTGTATGTCCCAAGTAAAACCATACTGGATTATAGCAACCAGCTAGACACATTTGCAAGGCAGCCAGGGGAAACCCTACGCACGGCCCAAGCAAGATTCACACAGTTACTGCATGAAACAGAACACCTGTACCCAGAGCACCAGCGACAAACGAGAAGAGAATTTGAAACTGAACAACTCCTGTTCAACATTTCAAGCCCCAAGGCAGCTGCTCATCTGCGGGAAATAAAAGCCCGAGCACAAACGAGAGGTTTACCAGTATCAAGCAAGCAATATCTCGAGGCTGCGGAAGAAGCAGAATATATCTACAGAGATGCACCAACAATTCCAACCCCTAACAAATCTGTATCCCGCCCGACAGTAGAACAAAGACAAATTCCCCTATTTGCTATTGCTGCACAACCAACCCCAGTAGAGCCAAAAATAGCACAGCAGGTACTGAAACCACCCTTAACTGGTGCAAACACGATGCCACTTGGGCCACAAAATCCAGCAGTAACATTAACGGCTACACAGGACCTACTAAAGACACAACCAACTGCCACAATTGCTAGAACCCCACCAGCATGCAGGCATTGTAACAGCACCGATCCCACACATGTTTGGAAAGAATGCAAGCAGAACCCGGCAGTGATAAGACAAACCCAAAACAAACCCGCACTTAGCAATCAAGCGGACAATTCACGTACAGCATGTTTTAAATGTGGCAGCACACACAAACATACATGGAACACATGCCAAGGAACAAAGGTGACTCAAGCGCAAACTAGGCCCCCAGTAGGCACAAACCCCAGACCATGCCCCACATGTGGCGACACATCACCACACAATTGGAAACAATGCACTATGACTCCATTAGCAATTCCAAAACCAGCAAAACAGACACTGCAACCATGTTATCGCTGCGGCAGTAATATATTGCACAACTGGCGTGAATGCACGGGAATCCCACCCAGTACACCGCAAACTAGTCAAGCATGTTTTAAATGCGGAAGCAAGGAATATCATAAATGGAACCTATGTCAGGGCATCCCACCCAATTACCTACAAGATCCACAATTTATGCAATTTGCTCAAGGATCTCAACTCCCGAACTTGCAGCATATCATCTATCAACAACCACAGCCGCAACAAATGATCATGCAACTGCCGCAACCTCCCCAAATTCAGCCCCGACCGGCTATGATCCAAAACAATCCCGCACAGCATGACGCGACACAGCCACAGCCGCAAAGAACGCAACGAAGAGCATGTTATAAATGCGGCAGCAATGCATCACACAATTGGAATACATGCACGAATCCCAGGCTAGACGGACTCCCCCTCCCACCTCCCACACAAGTAGCTCCAGCACGAGCACCACGACCATGCCCACATTGTTCTGGGACAGACAGACATGACTGGAAAATCTGTGGAGACACAATTGCTGCTGTCGCAGCTTTAAACCTGCAAGGCTGAGTTCCTTAGCCCTCAGCCAAAACACAAGCACAAGACTCAACAACATAATGACTAGGGGCGCATGCCTGAATCAAGTGACTAATAACAAAACAGAAACACCCACAAAGGTCCATTCAGATCTCACCTACCTTTACCTTAATGTTGGCATAACACGTGACCAGACCCAGAGAATTTTCGCCTTGAAAGATAATGGCGCATCTAAATCATTCATAAGCAAGAAAGCCTTCACAAAAATCCCTAATCATGATTTGCTACACCTGATCCCAGTAAACAGCCGAATAACGCTTGCAAGTAATGGCCAGGAAACTAAATGCAACTACATAGCACCATTATGGGTCACCTTTGACACCACGCAAGGGATATCAAAACCATTCAAACACCATTTCCTGCTAGTAGACAACCTCCAAGAAAGTATCTATCTAGGCAATGATTTCCTCACCGGCCCGCATAAAATACTAGAAACGCCAACTCAGCTTGTGTTAAGCAACGACAAAACAATCAAGCGGACAATTACAGTAACCCCGGCCACAGAGGCTTACACAGTTCCCATGTTCACTCAAAACATCCCCGCTAATCAACCTGAACTAACCATCGAACCGCCAGTAAACATAACAATCCCCTCAGAAATCATTTTACAACCAAACGAAACGATCGCTATACATATTGCCCAACCCCAACCACATAAAACTGATATTAACACACTGTTCACGAACCAAACCCAACAAATTCTAGCTCATTATGAACTATATAACCCACAAAATATCATCCTCACATTGACCAACAATGATCAGCATAACATGTGCCTTCTCGAAAAAGAGGAAGTCTTGACCCCATTAACCCCCACTTTTCCCTTATGTCAGACGACTGACACAATCAATTCAATGCAACATTTGCAACAGCTTCTCGATGAAGACCCAGAGCTCACCCCGCAAGAACGCGAGCAAGAGAAACAATCATTTCTGACCACTGGCCACTGCCAAGTATCTGCGACTCATTACGTCGACACTCACAGCAAGCTGCAAATTTTTGAGCCACCAGCGGCCGACATACAAAACTTCCCCCCTGAGCAACTTATTGCTGAACTACCAATTGACCACCTTGACCCGCAGACTCAAACAAAACTACGACTCATGTTTCAAGACAATATTGACGTGTTAGCAAGAAATGAATTTGATGTACAACACACGACTCTGCTCGAAGCTGCCATTGAAATTAAGCAGACAGACAAGGTGATGAATTCTAAATATATCCCAGTCCCTGCAGGTGTTAAAGATGATGCAGACAAGCTAATCCAGTACTATCTTGACAAGGGAGTGATTGCACTGTCAGAAGACCCTAGCCCCTTCATAAGTAATGTCCTTTTTCAACGTAAAAAGACTGGCAAAGTACGAGGAATATTAGATGCAAGAATCATTAACTTCAACACGAAAAAGCTTGCCTGCTCTCTGACCTCCCATCAAGAAATAATGGACCTAATGAGCAGTAAAACACACTTGACCACGATTGACATTTCCAATGCATATTTTAGTATCCCGCTCAGCAAAGATACAGCCAAATACACTTCCTTCTTTGATCACAAGCGACGTCGCTTACACTTTACATCATGCCCGCAAGGATGGATAAACAGTGCATATTACCTCGACCAACTTTTAAGCCTGCTATTTGCAGAGGTTGATGATGTGCTATGGGTCGCAGATGACATAATAATAGCAACAAAGGGAACCATTGACGAACATCTTGACAAAATTGAAGTAGTACTAAAGCGCCTGATTGAAGCAAAACTTCGTGTTAAGCACACTAAAGTGTCCATTTGTAAAACATTCACCGAATTCCTCGGCATAATTTACCACAATTCAACCATGAATATACCTGAGGCACGAATTCAAGGTTACATGGACTTTCCTGTACCGACTACCCCGAGACAAATGAAAGGCTTCATTGCATCCATTTCCTACTACAGAAAATTTATCCCACGCTATGCTGAGCTCACGTTACGCCTCCACAAACTATCCCTCAGGGACGGCAAGCAGCGCCTCACGTTGAACGAAGAGGAAATGGCAGATTTTAACAACATAAAGATGGCAATTAAGGACAGTGTTGCGCTAAATATCCCACGAGAGGACCGCCACTTTGTATGCTACAGTGATGCATCGAATTTCGCTATTAGCTTTGTTGTCGAGCAGCAAGATGAAGCAGGAGACAAATATCCTATTGCCTTCCTCTCCAAAATGTTGAGCCAGAGCGAACAAAACTACAGCACGTTTAAAAAGGAAGCTATTGCACTATTATATGGCCTAACATCAATGGAATTTTTCCTCTTACATCAAAAGAAAATAATAGTTAAAACAGATGCAAAATCCCTTCTCTTCCTGCGCGCATGTAAAGGGTCAAGCCCATTTCTCACTCGAGTCGCCCTCCAATTATCAGCCTACCCCATTGAGATATTGCACATTCCAGGCAAGGAGAATGTCACGGCAGACATATTGTCACGAAATAACACCAAAAGTCATCTCCATACAATAACTGACATTAACAGAAATGCATTATCAGAGAAGGAAGCAGCTAGACTGATAAAACGATTGACAATGCCAAATGGTGCCACATTTACAATGGATGAAGTACAACAGCTTCTACAAGGAGACCACTTGCCTGCCCCAACTGTACCCAAAACGAGAGCGACGAAGAAAGCTGAAACGAAATTCTTCACCAACAAAAGTAGTTTACCCCAGGTTAAGCACGAAAGGAATATCAAAATGCCAAAAGTCAGTGAGTACCATAGCTTTTACCCCACTCAGAAGCAAGAATTGCAAGCGGACATTCACACCATGCAGGTAGACACAGCAAGCATTGAACCCCAAACACCCTGTAACATTCATCAAGCCTTTCTTGACCACTTTGAATTAACACCAGATGATCCCCTGATAGCACACATTGCTGTGAACCAAACCCTGAACTCAAGCCTGAATGCGGCGACAACGAGGTCACAAACAAACTCTTTGCCCTCCCAACGACAGCATGCAGCGCAAGTACACCCAGAACCCCAACAACCCAGACCCCCAGTAATAATTCATTTCACACGAGATCAGCCAGTACAGCCAGCACAAATGATTGACCCAGACAGACCCCAGACCCCCCTGAACCCACTAGACAATCAGCCTGAAATATTGCCAGAAAGTGATCCACTGGATGAGGAACTGAATCCTACAAACCCCGCTGATTTAAAAGAGCTGATAATACCAAAGTTAGATCCTTCCATCCTCCTACCCCGCTTGATAAGACAAGAGATTAAAACAGACCCATTACAAGCCGAGTATGACCTAATCGAAGTATTTGAAGAAATTGATGAACCAGCTAGCGATCCAGAACCCGAGACAAATATTGAGCAACAATTTGGCTTTATACCAGACAGTGTACAGACAGACTCATTAGACACACAGGTAACAGATGCGACGTTAGAATTAACTGACCAGACTAATATAGCTAGCGAAACGACAGACAATAACCCACAGCTAGTACAAGACCCTAATTCAGACATACAGACACAATGTGACTTAGACTATCAAGACGAAGCACGAAGCGACAGAGCGACATGCGGCGCCAGCGAAACACATGCGAGCACGAGTGATATTACAAGCGCGAATAATGATGATAATGTTGAAAATGTTCCCCATGTTGATAATGATGACAATGATGATGAAATTGTACCCAATTCCCCCCCTGTTGTGAGACGTGTAAGACGTCACCGTCACAGACATACTGTTGAAACCCCAGACCCAGTACCCCAAAGGCCTATTGCAGATGACTATGAACTATCTTCTTCCGATGAAGAACCTGAGCCAATAGAGCCACCGATCCTCGATGAGGACTTTGAAACAACTAACATTCGTTCATACGAGATAAACTCGAAAATCCTGCAAGATGGCCAAGTGACAGTGAAACTTTTCATTGAGGCACAAAAGGCAGATGAGTATCTAGCCGACATTCGAGCACTTTGCCTGCACCCCAATCACCCAAATCCCCACCCATATATTATCATTAATGACATTTTGATGCGAGTACAATCTGATGGCACACATAGATTATGCCTTCCAACAATGTTTTTGACACAACTCTTTTTTAACCTGCACTATTCGTATGAGGGTGGTCACCGTACGCATCCGGCGATAATACGTGAGATAACTAAACATTACTTCCACAGAGACCTGAAGACAGCGGCGAGGAAATTCACCCAACAGTGCTACCACTGCGCGGTAAGTCGAACCAATAATTCTCCACAGCATGCACAAGCAAATACGATTAGCGTTACACAGCCTAGGATCCTTTGGTCATTTGATATAGCATTAGGCCTTCCGAAAACGAAAACTGGCAACACAATGATTCATGTTTATGTAGACTATTTTTCACTTTATACTATATTAGTACCGATGTCGTCGAAATCCTCCACCGCGATCCAATTTTCATTGCTGAACTATATCATCATTCCATTCTCACCTCCAATAGCGCTAAGAAGTGACCGTGAAAGCGGCGTCGTAAAATCGAAAGACTTTGACATGCGCGTTAGCCAGCTAGGAATCAGATTACTACCGACAGCAGGAAGCTCGCCATTCACTAATGGACAAGTAGAGAACAGAATTAGGCATGTTAAGACACTTTTGCGAACAATGTTTTCAATTACTCACGACATAAATTGGGACGAAAATCTTTACCACCTTCAAATAGCAATTAACAAAACAGTCAATACTTATGGCTATTCAGCAGAGGAAATTTTCTTTGGAACGAAAGTACCATCAAAAATAGATTTACTGCAAATAACAGAACCCCCAGGCACTTTAGACCAATTTATGGATAACGTCAGAGAAAACTGTGAACACATTAGACAGCGTGTTCACGAATTAAGAGAGAAAAATAGGCAACAGAATGAAGCTTGGGCTAATCAACATAGAAATAAAAGAACTTTTTCTGAAGGAGATTTAGTCAAACTGAGACATCATATAATAAAAGCAAATTCTGCACTTCAATGCCCCTTTCGAGCTCCTTATATCGTAAAAGAAATTTCACAGCACCAGCATACCTGCATTGTTCAAAACTTAGCCACTGGAATGCTTTCCAAAGTTCATTATAACCACCTTTTACCAATCAACGAACTGCAAACACCCACGCAATTAAATAGTAATTGGGATGACGAACTTAAACAACTGATTCAACAGCAAAATAATCCACCGGCAGACTAGGCAACAAATGGCAAAACATTGGCAAAAATTAGGCTAAAATACGTGCTCCATAAACACCTCTTACTCCTTTCTCATCTCTCACATTTCTTCCTCATACTTTTCTCATGTGTACTCCCATTATTCCCAACCTCCGTCCTTTATGATACATGAACCAGACCCTAGCAACACAACGCTTTAAATTCTCGATCTCCTTTTCTCTCTGACCAACACAGATAGCTCCGACTAGATTTGACGGGCGCGGGTGAATAGAAACTAAACGACCAGCAAGTATGGCCCCATTTTCAGTGGAGTCAAAACAAGTCTTCGACCTACGGAGCACAAGCAAGCGAGATCCCACTTGGGAATAAACCGAAACAAGTCTCCAACTTTTGGAGCACACCAACTACCAAACATCTTATAAATACTATTTTCTTCCTCCAAACTTCAATTAATAAACTCGCCACTAGGCGCACAAGCACAGAACAAGAGACATTACTATGGTCAAGTATGAAAGTAGTGAACTTACGACTACTGGGGACCAGAGCTAGTAATGGCAGTACCTGACTATTTCCGGAATAGTTCAGGGAACACCGCACGACTTATATTATTTAGTGCACGAGCAAGGGGTACCAATTGAGGTCGCGACTCAAGAGGGAACACGCGGGAATAAATTTAGTTGACTCGGCGGGGAACGACCCTTAATTTGTCTCTGATTTATTCTCGCACACAATGAACTGACTGTGCAGTTCATTGTAGGTCAAGGAACGTAAGTCATTATTAGACAGAGCATACGTAGACCGACACTGAGCCAAGCGAATCGGCTGAACCAACACACTCTTAATCATTTTCTCTTTTTTGTACATTAAAAACACGAACGCAAGCAAGCAAGTAAAAGTACAGCAAAACTAGAATTACCACTTGACAAGCAAGATGATTCGCCATGGCTAAGATATGGCACCAAAACTAACGGATATTCGACAGCAAATTCTATTAGACGAAAAACGTGTTAAAGGTCATGTATCATGAAGACAACGACGTAGTTTTATCACTTTTCCTTTTCCTCTTTCCAACAAACAAGGCTACAAACGAACTCAGCCATATGTGTGTACGACCTAGCAAGGAACCGTTGGCAACAGCTTGAACGTAGTAAACAACGGACGACCGTTTTCCCCGGCCCTCTTTCCCAGCAAGCAACACCACTCATCTTTCCGTCCCCGCCCTCAAGGGACACGACCAGCGCGCGAAAATTAACGACAAATTAGCTTACGTACTAGCTTGACCCTGCACTAGATTTTAGTAGATCTGTGACAAGTCACAACAAAACATCTCCCGTGAGTATTAGAGGACTTTTCTTTCCTAACTAAAAATGGCATCTCGATCTGTGTCCATGGGACCAGGCTGTCTCACCCACGCAAAGTTGACTTCACTCTCCCCTCCCGAGTTTGTTGAATATTTCCGACTAAAGGGAATACAGCACGGAAAAAAGTGGTCCGAACGAAAGCTTCGCCTGTATAAGATCATCGCTTATCGATATAAGAGATTTTATTGCGACTGCTGCACTTGCGGCAGGAACTGCAAGCCTTGTTTCACACAGCAGAGAAAGCAGGAGATGATCAACATCCTGATCATAGCAATTTTCCTTGAAAGTGGCGATCAAACACGACGCCGACAATACATGCGAGAGGCAGCCGAATTAGCAAATACAACGCTGCCATGGAAATGTAACGGCAGCACCAACCATGCTCCACATGGTCAGCATTTTTGAAAAACAAAAATCTTTTTCCCACACTCAGACTCTATCTCGTTATCCCTCCCTTTTCATTCCCCCTTCAATAGCACTACATTCCATTTACTAAATAGCGTTCAGCACCAATCGGAGAAGTTTAAAAATACAAGCAAGGCGACACCAGCTAGACTGAAACGAGAAAGAAAGAAGCGGGCGAACGCAGTCGTTCGCCGACTGCTTTTGAGACCCTACATTCAATTCTGAGCACAATGGACGAGTTTAATGAATTTTTACCAACGGACACTGGTCCAGACTTCGTAACGAACCAGCAAATGGCACTTTGGTCGCAAGCGGACATCGACGCTTACATTCAACAGCAATGCACTTTGCATGGCGAGCAATGGGTCGCCCAGAAACTTGACCTGATAAAATTGGCATCTCTGAGGCGACTGCAGCTTCACTGCCGCCGCCGACGCACCCTGAAAGCCTGTTCAGCCTGTTTTGATATCAATTTAAAGAATCAACTACTTGACCACCTATACAATATGATTAACAGCGCTGAAACGTTTCTTGAAAGCATTTTGCTAAAGAAGGAATTTGTCCACGTCCACGAAAAATATAAACACCAGACAGCTTGAAAACCCACCTCTCCCATTGGTCTAACGATAGCCCCGCCCGAACGCGCGCCCGCAGAATTTTAGCTTACCCGGCCTTAAGCCACTTTGAAAACGGCGCAGTTGCTCGCCAACTGCTCCCCAAGTAACATGTTCCCTGAAAACCCCCTCACCTTTTTGACTATTGATCAGATGTTAGCAATGTCACCTCAAGAACTGATGACACATCATGATCTTAATGTACAACTGCATGGTGATTCATGGGCTCGCGATCAGATCCGCCATATTCAGGCAGACCCTAGAACGGCCGACGCGCTGCAAGCCCTGTCAGACCCGGCAATCCTCGCCCAGACTACAGAGGCTCTAAGGGTCCACATGTCTGAACAACGAATCAATCTTGCATTCGAAATTCTGAGCCAGGCAGGGTTAATCCACCTTAATCCTGCACAGTTGACAAGCTATGAGTTTACCCAAATTTTTCTGCATGAATACCACCACTTGAAAAGCCAGTTGAAACAAATTTTCAAAAATAACCCCAACCCCGACCTAACCTATAACGAGATAGTTGACGAGCTGAACCAATCTTACGGTTTTCCAAAATATCCACGCGACCTGCTAACCGTCTCTCACATGCGTACGTTAAGGCGAACACTTGAATAAGCATGATTAAGACCACGAAAAGCTTTCGGAAAGATTACAACGCTAGAACAACTTTACAAACGGGACTTTTCCCCTCACTTTGAGCACTGCACAGTTGCAGACTTAAATTGACCTGTTGTGCCTTCCCTGCACACACATATATGCTGTATTCCCCACCATCGGAACCATTATCATCAACTAATTGGCAAAAATACTGTTCCAACTAAATTCAGGCTAGATTTAGCTAAAAATATTCTACCAACTTCGGACCCAAAGCGTACAAAAACAATACAATAGCTCATCAATTATTTAAACCGGACCAACACGAAAGACTTGATATTCACTTCAAACTTTATACAACTTGTTCTGTTTTTCTCCCCCAATGACCCCCCCTAAATGTATCGCATACGTTCTGTTCAAAGAGTACATGGTACATTTCAGTCAAGCTCCTCCTTTGTTTCACTCGTTTGAGCAGGCTTGAAAAGACGATTGGACCTTTCTGAAGGACAATCCACAATGTTGACGAATTCCAGATTTCTCTCCCTCTGGCTGAAATGAAGTCCAGTCAGCACCTTGAACGTTGTCATTAGCGAGGACTCGCCTCAATTAAGTTCTGGGCTCTTTTGAATGATGCACGCAAGTCCGACCAATTTCATTTGTTTATGCACACGAATTTGACCCAACTTCCTTTATGCTCTTAACCTTTATATGTACTGCCTTTTTGTATGAACCAAACTTTTTTAAAGCTTTACCGCTCACCCTCACCCAAACATATTTTATTTTGCTTTTCCCCCAAATCACGTTAATTGTCCACTTCAGCTTTCACCCCTGTAAAAACTTTCAGGGCACACTGAGCCTCATTCATCAGAGTACAAGCAGAGTTCCACGCAACAAGCGTTTGCTTTTGAGCACACCCTGTACTAGATCTCCCGCGCCGGCGGACTGAGGTAGATCTCTCTCACGGATATTGTTCCGACCTCATGTGTTAACTGGCTCAGTTCCAGTTACGAACCAACGTGACCCCCCTTTGTTTGCCACCAGGTCTAATTCGAGTTCCGATGGCTTTTGTCACCTTCCATTCTCTCCCATTGGACTGCATGACCTCCATGCTACTTTGGCTGAAGTTCTTGGTTGCACCATACGTGAGCA
>JFJP01040148.1_pt1 | contig 11794 bp, 9 predicted proteins | sample 431651 | NCBI WGS metagenome assembly JFJP01 (sample SAMN02602958, study PRJNA72255) | Microbial mat metagenome, whole genome shotgun sequencing project. | biome: fresh water; feature: sink hole; material: water; isolation source: purple microbial (photo- and chemosynthetic) mats found in... | reverse complement strand
ATTATATCTTTATTAATGATAAAGTTACGGTGCTGAGACATGGGCATTTATCAGAATCATATGGACTATTCTATCCGTCAGATCATTTGCCGGTACTTGCTGAGGTTAAGTTGAATTAAGATTTTTTTTGCCACCAAGGCGCTAAGGCACTAAGTTGCACCAAGAGTTTTTCTGAATATTACCTTGGTGTTCCCTGGTGTCTTCGCGTCTTGGTGGCAATTTTCCTTATCTTATAACAGATATTTTTCAATCTCTGTCCACGAAGCCATTGGTTTGTGCCGGTGACCATTGTTGTTAATGTTGTGTGGCTGAACAAACATTAGTGTTTCGCCTTCAAAATTATCGAGGTTCATAAAATGATCATCAATCATAATATCTGCTTTGATGAGGCTCTTGTTTCCGCAAAAGACACTCTGTCTCCAGGTTATGAATGGAAAGTGCTCATGGAGCCATATCTGCTTGTCAGTAAGGCTTTCAGGGAACTCAGTTGCCATAGAGACTATAACAATATCATACTTCTTGTTCAGCAGTTCAAGTACCCGCTGACTATCGGTCATAACAGGTATATTAAGGAAGAAACCAGGGGTATTCACCCATCTCAGCACTTCAGGGAATGCTTCAACTTCCTTGATGCCGATTATCTCATCCATGGTTTTTCGTTCTCCGGTTTCTTCTTCGTGCAGATCAAAAAAACGACTGTAAACGTCTGCCAAAACACCGTCCATGTCTACTAAAATTCGCTTCATTTTTTAAATAATGTTTGTACAAATCTAAGTAATGTGTTTGATTTCTTTGTGTTACTTTGTAGTAAAGAAAAAATTTAACCACAAAGGGCACTAAGGGTTTCACAAAGGGCACAAAGTTTTAATTTAACTGATGTTAGCATGAAAATGAGTAAGGTTAAGATTGTGTTTTCAGTAGTTTTTTTACTGTTATTGTTTTCACAATGCAGTACACTGAATGATGGAATGATTATGACTGTAAAAGGCCCCATTAAAGCAACTGAAATGGGTGTCTCACTTACCCATGAGCATGTTCTTGTTGATTTTATTGGTGCAGATTCTGTAAATGAAAGCAGATGGGATAAGTCGAAAGTGTCTGAGAAAGCGATGCCATATCTTATGGCCATAAAAAAACTTGGCTGTCAGACCTTTGTTGAATGTACTCCCGAATACATCGGAAGAGATCCGATATTGCTTAAGTCACTGTCAGAATCAACAGGTTTAAATATTATTACAAATACGGGTTATTACGGAGCTGCAAATGATAAGTATGTTCCGAAACATGCCTATGAAGAGTCTGCTGAGGAACTTGCATCCCGATGGGTGGATGAGTGGAATAATGGAATTGGGAGTACAGGAATCAAGCCAGGTTTTATAAAAATCGGAGTCGATAGTAAAACTTTGTCTGATATTGACAGAAAACTTGTTATTGCGGCAGCAAAAACACATCTTAAAACCGGCTTGGTAATAGCATCACATACAGGTCCGGCTATTCCCGCATTTGAAGAACTGGAGATATTGAAGAATGAGGGAGTTGCTCCGGAGGCTTTTATATGGGTTCATGCTCAGGGAGAAAAAGATTTGAGCAACCATATAAAGGCTGCAACAATGGGTGCATGGATCGGACTTGACGGAATTGGTGAAGACAACTGTGAAGATTATGTCAGGATGATTAAAAATCTGAAGGAGAATGATTTGCTTAACAAAGTTCTTTTATCCCACGATGCCGGCTGGTACGATCCCGCTAAAGAGAATGGCGGCGAATTCCGTGGATTTACTACACTCTTTGAAAAGCTGATACCATTACTTAAAGCAGAGGGTTTTACTGAAAAGGAGATTGATCAGCTGATGATTACAAATCCGGCAGAAGCTTTTAGTATCAGAGTACGAAATATTAAAAAATAAATTTTTACCACAGAGACACAGAGAGCACTGAGATTCACGGAGTTATTATCGATTAAGCTCCGTGTCTCTCCGTGCCCTCCGTGTCTCCGTGGTTAGTTGTTCAATTATTCTATTGTCATAACCTTCCAAGTCACGACACCAACATTATCAGGTTTTCCTTTTTCAGGTTTTGAGATAGTTCCGGACGGTTTTCCTTTTTTGTCGGGGGCAACTTTAATCTCACGCCAGGAGAAGACACCCTTTTCATAATCGTATGTTTCTCCGTCATCATCATAGAGCATATATCTGCCCGGCTTTGTTCCGTAGTACCTGATCTCCAGATCGTATTTCTCACCTGCATCAGGAGCTTGTAAAACAGGCTTCATCATCGGGATTATAGCTCCATCCTTAACATAAACAGGGATCTTCTCCAATCCGGGTGAAACAGTTATGACTTCACCATCTCCGGCGTAATTACCAGTATAGAAATCATACCACCTGCCCTTGGGAAGTATTACCTTTCGGGATGTTTGTCCTGTAAAGAGCGGAGCAATAAGCAGATATTCCCCTGTCATGTACTGATCTTTAATCTCCCGGAGGACAGCTTCAGCATATGGATTTTCATTAAGATTTTCGTTTCGCAGCTCTAACTTTGCCCCTGCATCAAATCCCGGTTCGAGGCTCATTCCGCGAAAGGGCGGAGTACCTTCAAAGTGGTATTTTGCGAACTCACTATACAGATATGGCATGAGCTGCATCCTGAGAAGAGCGTACTCTTTTACTTCCTTTTCAACATCAGGAAATGACCAGGGTTTTGTACCGCTCGACCAGGCATTTATCATCGCCATGGGTGAGAAGATGACAGTCTGCATCCTCCTGAGCCACTCTTCACCAGTCTTTGAACCTCGCATTTCCGGAGTCCATAGCATGCCACTGAATCCGCTGTTAATCAGTGCAGTAATAAAGTCCTCGTGGCTGTAATAGTCATTATAAATAACATAAGGGAAAGACGATCCGCCTCCATTTGATGACCGTGTTAATCCGAATGTCCTGGTGTTCTTTTCATGATAAAGATCCGTTGTCATTTTCTGAAGCAGTAATCCATATGTCTGGCGTAACTGCTCCGCACTGTTTCCTGACGGGAATACAGCAACATCGGGCCAAAGCCACCTGTCGTAGCCATCACTCTCGTCTATCTTGTATCCGCTGACTCCGGGTGTAACCTGATCATGATCAATCTGGTTGATCATGATCTTTCTGGCTTCAGGCATTGTAAGGTCAGCCACAACGCCTCCCCATACTGTGTGAGTGCCGGTAAAGGGTAATATTTTAGTATACATCGGCGATTCCGGCGAAACATAAGGATTAGTCCATAAGTTCAATCTAATCCCCATCTCTTTCATAGTCTTGATAAAAGCAGGAGGATCAGGGTATCTTGTTTTATCCCATTCAAAGGTGCAAGGGTACGATTTGCTCTGCCAGCCGGGTTCCAGGCCTATAAAGTCGAGAGGAAATCCCTTTTCTGCAAATTGTTTTGCTTCTTCTTCAACTTGTTTTGAATTGAATAGAGTAGGCACACGCTGTGTAAATCCAAGACCCCAGCGCGGAGGCAGACAGCCCCCTCCGGAATAGAGATTATATCTGCGTACTGCATCGAGAGCTGATGGTCCTGCAAATATGTATATTTCAACACCTGAGGTTGGTACAAGTATCTCAACTGCATCAGAATACGGTTGTGAGCTCCATTTCTTATCAGTGTTCCTGTCACGTGGTTCAGGTGCCTCCCGACTATCTTTTCTTACTCCTGTGCCGGCGTATACGGTCAGATAACGTGAACTGTTCACAAAAACTCCATATCCCCGGTCTGATACATAGAAGGGTACCGGGGCATGTGTACGTCCGTTATCCGTTCCTCCGTAATGATCAACATGAAGCTGAAGGATTTTTCCCCGCTGATGCACAGTTTTGAAGTTTAGTCCAAAGCCAAAAATCTGTTCGTCCTTAACCAGGGGAAACCTCAGGTATGTCTGCCCATTTGTAACATTTGTTACAATTTTGTCGTCAGAAAGTGGAAACTGTGAATGCCCCATTTTTGTCAGAGCTTCCAATGATGGTTTAATACCAGCAGCATTAAACAGGTCCAGTTTATCGGGATTTCCAACCACTGTTTTCCATACCCCTGGTGCTACTTCAGTCCAGGAAGGTGATTGTGCGGCCAGATTAAATGAATTGGCTAATAGAATTAATTCTATGAAGTATGTCAGAAATATTTTCATCTGGATAAGTATTATATTATGAAATATAGCTAAAAAGAATTTTGGGCTAAAGCCCGGTTGAATATACTGTTAGTAACCACGGGATTAATCCCGTGGTTACTTGATAATGAATATGATATGGACTTTAGTCCGTAAATAGCATTATTATCGTTTTTAAATACATTAATTCAAAAAATGTAGCTTATAGATTATTTAATTTAGTTCAACAAATTTACTTGAATGAACTTACTTTAATGTTAAAAACTGTTAAAAACTCTCATAAATAAAAAAACTTCATTATTAAATGTGTACGTTAACGATTTAGAATTAAATTTACACAAGACAACTCCTTAAATATTAAAATATGAAAAGAAAGTATGATTCAGTCTTTAAGAAGATCTTTGCAACTATGCTTGCAGGGATTCTCCTTTTATCAACAGCTCAGCTTATGGGCCAGACAGCAAAAGTGAAGCTGGTAAGAGATGATGCCAAACGTAAAGTTGATGTTATGGTTGACGGTAAGCTGTTTACGTCGTATCAGTATCCTGAAAACCTTGAGAAACCATTTCTTTCTCCCATCTATGCCCCTAATGGTGCAGTTATAACAAGAGGTTTTCCGTTAGAGGTCAGAAAAGGGGAGAGGGTTGATCATCCCCATCATATAGGATTATGGTTCAATCATGGAAATGTAAACGGGCTTGATTTCTGGAATAACTCATCGGCAATTCCGGCTAATAAAAAGGATACTTATGGTCACATAAAGGTACAAAGCGTAACAAAAGCCGAAAGCGGAAAGAAAGGTGTACTTGAGGTTGTTTCAAACTGGAATGATAATAAGGGAAACACCCTTCTAGTGGAAACGACAACCTACATTTTTACTGGTGACAAAACCAGCCGGACTGTTGATCATATTTCAGTTCTTACTGCAGCTAACGGACTGGTTACTATAACAGATAACAAAGAAGGGTTGTTTGCTATAAGGGTAGACAGGGCCTTCGAGATGCCTTCAAAAGAATCACTGATCTTTACTGATGAGAAAGGTAATCCGACAACTGTAAAAGCAACAGATAATACAGGTGTTACAGGGATGTACACATCGAGCAGCGGTAAAAAGGGCGATGCTGTTTGGGGAACAAGAAACTCATGGGTGGTATTAACAGGAACAAAGGATAATGTACCTGTTTCATTCGGGATATTCGATAATCCGAAAAATCCGGGTTTTCCAGCTTATGCACATGCAAGGGGGTATGGACTTTTCTCAGTTAATAACCTTGGAGAAAACTCATACGATCCGAAGCAGGAAAAAGTTGTTTATAAACTTGAGAAAGGAGAATCAATGACTCTTCGTCACAGATTCTTTGTGCAGTCGGGTTCAGAAATAACCACGGATCAGGCTGGGAAAGTAGCAGCTGATTTTGCAAAAACGTATTAGATAATTTGCCCCCCAACCCCCCTGAAGGGGGGCTGATTCGTTCATGTTTTGTACCCCCTTTAGGGGGAAGGGGGCGACTAAAAATATGTACTAACTATTTAATATTAAATACATTACCTATGAAAAACTCAAACCCGATCTACAAAACTTTAACTGCCATAATACTGTTTCTTGCAGTTTCATTAAGCAGCTTTGCAGCCCCAAAACAGCAATACTATGAAGTTAAGCTTTACCGTATAAGCGGACCGGCTCAGGAGGCGATTATGGATGCTTATCTTAAAGATGCATTTATCCCTGCTCTACATCGTGCCGGCATCGCCAATGTTGGTGTTTTTAAGCCGGTTGAGGCAGACACAGCGTTTGGAAAGATGGTCTATGTTTTCATTCCATATAAAACACTTGAGCAGTACGGACAGCTGGCTGATAAGCTAGCCAAAGATGCGGTTTATGCGGCTGCCGGCAAAGCATTTCTTGATGCTCCTTACAACAATCCTGCTTATGTAAGATATGAGAGTATACTGGCAAAAGCATTTACTCACATGCCTGAATTCAGAGCTCCTAAATTTGATACCAAAATGTCAGAAAGGATCTATGAATATCGCAGTTATGAGAGTGCCACAGAAACCAAAGCTGATAAGAAAATTGAGATGTTCAATACCGGTGGTGAGATCGGAATTTTTGAAGCAATAGGTGCCAATGCGGCATTTTATGCAAAGGTCATTATGGGAAGTCAGATGCCAAGGCTTATCTATATGACCACCTATGCAAATATGAAGACACATGATGAATGCTGGGCTAAATTCAGGGCTCATCCCGACTGGAAGAGAATTTCAGGTATGGAAGAATACAAGAATACAACTTCAAAAACAAGAGCATACCTTCTACATCCAACAGATTATTCTGATTTTTAGAAAGAATAACTCTGTGTACCTCTGTGTAACTCTGTGTCAGTTCTTAAAAAAATTACACAGAGAGACACAGAGAAGTCACAGAGAGCCACAGAGTAAGAAAATTAAACTGTAATATCAATTTTCGAGATAGCATCTTCTATTTCAGCATCTGTCAGCGAGTGGTCGGGCAGATTGTTCTCAAAATACTTCTCGTAAGCTGAGATATCAAAATGGCCATGTCCACTGAGATTAAAGAGAATAGTCCTTGGAATTCCCTCAAGATCGGCTTTTCTTGCTTCATCAAGAGCACCTGCAATGGCATAAGTTGATTCAGGAGCAGGAAGAATTCCCTCGTTTCTCGCAAAAAGGACACCTGCCTCAAAGCACTCTCTCTGAAGTTTTGCTTTAGCTTCGATTAGCCCGTCTTTTAATAATTGACTTACTATTACACCTGCACCATGGTAACGTAATCCACCTGCATGAATCTTCTCAGGAATATAATTATGTCCCAGGGTAAACATAGGAAGGAGAGGAGTCATACCGGCTGAATCGCCAAAATCATACATGAATTTTCCCTTAGTCAGTTTAGGACAGCTTGCAGGTTCTACTGCCACAAGCCTTATATCTTTATTGTTAAGAAGTTTTTCACGGAGGAAAGGAAATGCAATACCTGAGAAGTTCGATCCGCCTCCAAAGCAACCGATTACAACATCAGGATAATCACCGGTCTTTTCCATTTGAATTAACGCTTCCTGGCCAATTATTGTCTGATGAAGACTAACATGGTTCAGCACGCTTCCCAGTGAATATTTTGTGTATGGATCCTGAGAAGCAATTTCCATAGCCTCAGAGATAGCTATACCCAGACTGCCCGGGGAATCAGGATCCTGTTCAAGGACTTTCCTTCCAAAAACAGTCATTGTACTTGGTGACGCCAATACCTTGGCATTATAGGTGTTCATAAGAAGCTTACGTCCGGGTTTATTATCATAGCTTACCCTTACCATAAAGACGAGTAACTCAAGACCGAAGTAGTTACATGCGAAACTCATAGCAGAGCCCCACTGTCCGGCCCCGGTCTCAGTAGTAATTCTTCTAACACCTTCCATTTTGTTATAGTAGGCCTGTGGGATTGCGGTGTTGGCTTTGTGCGACCCTGAATAATTACCACCTTCATACTTGTAGTAGATCTTGCTTTTTGTTCCGAGAGCCTTTTCCAGTCCCAGGGCCCGGAAAAGAGGCGAGGGTCGGTAAGTTCTGTAAAGATCGAGCACCTCATCAGGTATGTCAATGTACCTTTCTGTGGAAACTTCCTGTTTAATAAGTTCCATCGGGAATACTGCAGCCAGGTCTTCCGGACCAATAGGCTGCTTGGTTCCCGGATGCAAAGGAGGCATTGGTTTGTTTGGCATATCTGCCAGGAGGTTATACCATTGCCTCGGCATTTCACTCTCGCTTAAAATAATCTTTCTGATCTTTTCCATTTTTTTGATTTTATAGTTTGGTTTAGAATTTTTACAAAAAAAAAGCACACTGTGAACAGTGTGCCTCTATAAGAAAATATCTTTTTAATATTATATAATGGCGTGTCTCACAGCTTTAACCGAAGAGCTGCGCCAAGACCAATAATATAAATTTGTTGTTTTCATCACGTCAAAAATAATTAAAAATTTAAAATATCAACACAAAATCACTTTATTTTTAATACTTCTGTCTTCTGTCTTCGGTCTTCGGTCTTCGGTGTCTTCCGTCTTCCGTCTTCCGTCTCCCGTCTTCCGTCTTCTCATTCATGTACCACTGCTCCCATCTGTCTGAGATCATCAAAGAATCCGGGATAAGATTTTGCCACACATTGTGAATCTCTTATAAATACCCTTCCTGCTGAGCCGAGGGCTGTAACAGCAACAGCCATTGCAATCCGATGATCATCATGCGATTCTACATGTGCCCCCTGAGGTTTTCCGCCTGTAACAGACATAAGGTCGCCATTGATATCTACTTTAATACCCATCTTACCGAATTCTGTCTGCAGGGTTGTTGCTCTGTCGCTCTCTTTATATATTAATCGTGAAACCCCTTTTATTGTTGATGTTCCGGAACAATAGGATGCAAGTGCTACAAGAGGAGGGAAGAGATCAGGTGATTCAGTAGCATCAAAACTAAAAGCTTTAAGTTCTGATTTAGAGATCATTATGTCGTTTCCGTCATACTTTATTTTTGCATTGGCGAGTTTCAGAACTTCAATAATTGCCATATCGCTCTGTTTGCTGTCAGAATTAAGTCCCTTTACAGTAATATTCCCGTTAACAGCTCCGGCAACAAGGAGGAACGCACCACCGCTCCAGTCGCTTTCAACAGTGTAATTACACGGTTTATATTTCTGTCCTCCCGGTATCTGAAAAAGTGAATAGTCGACAACGTGAATTGTAATACCAAAAGAATTAAGAATCTGAATTGTCATGTCAATATATGGCTTGCTTTTCAGATCATTTACTTTAATAACAGAGTCTTTAACTGCAAGAGGAAGAGCCATCAGGAGACCAGTCAGCAGCTGGCTGCTTACAGATCCGTCAATTTCGCACCGGCCTCCTTTTATCGGGCCATGAATTGTAAGAGGGGGAAACCCGTTATGACTTGTGCATTTTACACCCAGCTGGACCAGTGCTTCCTCAATCATCGACATTGGACGCTTTTTGAGGGAATTTGCCCCCGCCATTGTAATTTCAACCGGGTATAAAGCGGCAATAGGTGAGAACATACGCATGGCAAGTCCCGATTCGCCACAATTTAGTTTGTGTTCTTTCAGCACCGCTGATCCGGTTATGCTCAGTTCATCAGCCTTCGGGACAACTCTTGCACCCAGGCCAACAGCGATGCTCATTGCAGCCAGTGAATCGTCGCAATAGGAGGGATTATAGATTATGCTTTGCCCGTTCGCAAGCAGGGCAGCTGCAATAGCCCTTTGTGTCATGCTCTTTGAGGAAGGTGCTTTAACAGTACCTTTAATGGCGGACGGATCAACATATCTTTCCATAGGTCTCTTATTTAAGATTTTACCCCCTTTCTAATCCCGCAGAGCGGGAAGTCTGGCCAACTCCTTCCCCTCTGGGGGAAGGCTGGGTAGGGGGTCATTAAATCAGTTTATATCTACTTAGGGTCTTTCACCCCGTTATTCATCACTTTCATCTGATGGTTAATAGACTCCTGGTGAATTGCTTTGAAAATTGAATCAATCAATTCTGCACTTAGTCCTTTGGCCTGCCCTTTGACAATTACTTTATTAATAATTTCATCCCATCGGGTACTCTGCAAGATAGTGATATTATTTTCCTTTTTATAACGTCCGATCGTTTCTGCTATTTTCATTCTTTTTTCCATCAGATCAAGGAGATGGTCGTCATAAACGTCTATCTGCTGGCGTAATTCTCCCAGAACATCAAGGAGTTTTGGATCATTTGTGCTCGCATTCCTGAGAATGAGCCTGCTTAAAAGTTCTTTAAGATCGTTTGGTGTGAGCTGCTGGGCTGAATCGCTCAATGCATTTGCAGGATCGGGATGTGATTCAATCATTAATCCATCGAAGTTCAGGTCCATGGCTTTCTGTGAGATCTCATAAAGATATTGCCTGGCTCCTCCTATATGACTTGGATCGCAGATTATTGGCAGATCGGGGATCCTCCGGCGCAATTCTATTGGCAGCTGCCAGTTCGGCTGATTCCTGTACAATGTTTTTTCATATGACGAGAATCCCCGGTGAATAGCTCCTATCCTTGTTATTCCTGCTTTGGCAATTCTTTCTATTGCTCCCATCCACAACTCAATGTCGGGGTTTATAGGATTTTTAATCAAGACCATTACGTCAACGCCCTTTAAAGCATCTGAGATCTCCTGTACTGTGAAAGGATTAACAGATGTGCGGGCGCCAATCCAAAGCATGTCTACACCGTACTTAAGTGCTTCATATACATGTCTTTCGTTCGCTACCTCAGTTCCGACTAGAAGTCCGGTCTCCTGCTTTACCCTTCTGAGCCATTTTAACCCTTCAGATCCTACTCCTTCAAATGAATTTGGCCTTGTGCGGGGTTTCCAGATACCAGCCCTGAAGACGCTTACTTCTTTCATCTGAGCCAGCTGTGTAGCTGTTTCCATAACCTGTTCTTCTGTCTCTGCACTGCATGGTCCCGAGATCAGAAAGGGCCTGCCTTTGTAGCCTTTCCAGTCTTTGATCAGTGAATTTTCTAGTTTAAGTACCATTTTATTGAGTATTTATGTTTTGTCCTTATCAGTTTAAGAAGTGCCTAAAGTGCCTAAAGTGCCTAGAGTGCCTAAAGTGTCTAAAGTACTTTAGGCACTCCGAACTTTAGGCACTCCGAACTTCTTAATTCAAAATCTTCCGTATTTTATTAGCTTCCTCCATAAGACCCTTCAGTCCTTCAATATCCTTCTCTTTGATCTTTTCCCTGAAATCTTTCATTTTTTCAATGTAAGTATCCATTACTTCAATTATATAATTAGAATTTTCAAGAAAGATTGGTGCCCATGTCTCTCCATTGCTTTTTGCAAGCCTTACTGTACTGTCGAATCCTCCGCCGGCAAGGGTAAGAATGTTTTGTTCCTTCTTTTCTTTTTCAAGCACGCACAATGCGAGCGAGAATGATGTAATATGTGAAATATGAGATACATAGGCAACATGAATATCGTGTTCTTTCGATTTCATGTACACTTTACGCATATTAAGGATCTCAAGCATTTTTTCGACTTTTTTTAGTGCATCAGCGTCACTAAGTTCTTTATCGCAGATAATAGCGGGTTTATAGTCAAACAGTTTCCCTATTGCTGCAAGAGGTCCGGAATATTCTGTGCCGGCCATTGGGTGTACTGCGACGTACCTTCCTCTTCCCGGATGATCTTTTGAAGCTCTGGCAATACTGCCTTTTGTTGATCCCATATCTGTAACGACTTTTGAAGTGCCTGCAATTTTGTCCAGAATTTTAGGTAACAAGGCACAATTATTATTTACAGGAGCGGTAAGAATTATCAGATCACTTTTTTCTATTGCGTCTTCCAGATTGTTAATTTCATCAACAAGTCCGGTCAGAAGAGCAATATTCTGGTGACGGATATTTGTATCTACACCAATAATTTTTTTCGCGAATCCTCTCTTGCGAAGGTCTACCATCAGCGAGCCGCCTATAAGTCCTATTCCTACTACAGTAATTGTCATTTTAGAATTGAGATTAATCTAATTGTTAGTAATGTTTTTAGTCAGAAGACCGGAGACCGGAGACCGAAGTCTTGTTTCTTCCGTCTTCGGTCTTCCGTCTTCCGTCT
>JFJP01033287.1_pt1 | contig 11794 bp, 9 predicted proteins | sample 431651 | NCBI WGS metagenome assembly JFJP01 (sample SAMN02602958, study PRJNA72255) | Microbial mat metagenome, whole genome shotgun sequencing project. | biome: fresh water; feature: sink hole; material: water; isolation source: purple microbial (photo- and chemosynthetic) mats found in... | reverse complement strand
CGCAGACAAGACGGCATTCCCAAGTGACACTTGGGAACGAGCGCAATATTGCATCGTCTCGATACGCAAGCGACTCGACGATCTCAGGTAACGCTAAACTTTACCTTGATTTAATGTCGCTACAGCCAATGCTTGATCAATTGCATTACCAATGTAAGTCACCGGCGTTAAATGACACAAGCGAACTTTCTCTGCTTCTGGAATCGCCAGTGATTGAATAAATGCCTGTAAACTTTCCTGAGTAACGCGCTGACCTCTTGTCAATTCCTTCAGTTTTTCATAAGGTTGCTCAACACCATAACGGCGCATGACGGTTTGAATGGCTTCTGCTAAAACCTCCCAATTTTGATAAAGTTCAGTGGCCATCAGTTCACAATTTACTTCCAATTTATTCAAGCCCTTAACGCAAGAATCATAAGCAATTAAACAATGGGCAAAACCAACCCCAATATTTCGTAATACAGTAGAATCAGTCAAATCGCGTTGCCATCGTGAAATTGGTAACTTTGCCGCCAGATGATCAAACAAGGCATTGGCAATGCCTAAATTCCCCTCCGCGTTTTCAAAATCAATAGGATTGACTTTATGCGGCATGGTAGAAGAACCAATTTCCCCGGCTTTGATTCTTTGCTTAAAATAACCCAATGCAATATAACCCCAAACATCACGGCAAAAATCAATTAAAATCGTATTCAATCTCATAAAAACATGAAATAATTCAGCAATATAATCATGTGGTTCAATTTGTGTGGTGTAGCAATTCCATTGCAAACCCAATTCAATCACAAATTGTTGAGTCGCTTCTGTCCAAGCTAAATCTGAATATGCCGCTAAATGCGCATTATAATTACCTACAGCCCCATTCATTTTACCTAATAGAACAACCTGTGCTAATTGATCGCGTTGTCGTTGTAAGCGATAGACAACATTAGCGATTTCTTTACCCAAAGTGGTTGGTGAAGCCGGTTGTCCATGCGTTCGTGCTAACATTGGTATGGTTGCATATTGTTTCGCAAGTGTTGTCATAAGCGTGATTAATTGATCGATCTTCGGTAATAACACTTTATGACGGGCTTCACGCAACATAAGAGCATGTGCTAAATTGTTGATGTCTTCTGAAGTACAGCCAAAATGGATAAATTCCCTGATTTTCACCAATTCTGGTTGTTGTTCGATTTTTTCCTTTAAAAAGTATTCAACCGCTTTAACATCATGATTAGTGACTTGCTCGATTTGTTTAATTTTTTGAGCATCAGCGATAGAAAATTGTTCAACCACTTGGTTTAAAAACTGTTGTGCAGAAGTGCTGAGCGGCGGAACTTCCGCAATCGCTGGCCAGTTTGCGAGAAATTGTAACCACCGTATTTCTACTAAAACGCGATAACGAATCAAACCCCATTCGCTGAATAAAGGACGGAGATCGGAGACTTTGTTAGCATAACGACCGTCAACGGGAGAAATGGCAGTGAGACTAGATAATTCCATATTTTATTATCTTACTAAGATGATTAATAACGAGTTTATTCAATGAGTTCACTAAGAAAACAATGAACTAAAACTCAATAATGGAATACAAACCTGAGTTTGTATTCCAATGGTTAAAGGGATGAAAACAGTAATACTAGACTTCCGAAGTCTTAAAGACTTCAGAAGTCTTCTCAAGGGAATTGTAGCCGCGTAAAGTATAGCGTCATTCCTGCGCGAGCAGGAATCCACAACTTCTTGAAAAAGATAGATTCCGCCTTGCGTCGGAATGACAAAAGTTCCTTAACTTAACGGTGTTGGGTGGTCGGATGCCCTAACGGGACTTCCAATTGAGGATGCTCAATCGTTGTCGGATGTCCCACAGATTCATCCGTTTTTGGTACGGTTACTGTGATGAGATCGTCCCGTTTCTTCGCAAAAAGATTTGCTTTATAATCAGGCAGTACAAATACCCATGTATTAAACTTGGCATTTAACGTATTTGCCTCTTGTTCAACTTCTTTTTGTTGATCTGCTTCCGATTTTTCTTCGGGTTTAGCTGTTTTATCTCCTTGTTCCTCTGTTTGCGGTTTTACTATCGTTTCCGGCACAAACCGCGCAGAAAATTGCGCATAATGCTTACCCTCTTTGCTCAAAATCAAAATGGTCACTTCTAACCCATCAAAAGTAGTAAACATCGTCTTAGTGACTGAATTTTGAGAAAATTCAACCTCTGTTGCAGGTAGCACATCCTCTAAATTCAAGAAAGACAGCCCATTTGCAACTTGTTTTAACACTTGCGGTGAAGTGAGCGTTGCATGTTCTGGCATTTCTGCTAAGGTATAATCACTGTCTTGTGGTTGCTTTTTGGAAAATGTCAGTTGTTCACTTTCGGGATGACTGATCGTGACTTGTCGTACTCGTTGCTCATCAACATTGATAATTTCCTTATTTAACCAATCGGTTAGCTTCTTTTCAACCGAAAGTAGACCCAAAGCAGACCAACTTTGTTGCTCATCTGGTTTACGGATGTAAATTTCGCGGCGCGTTGGATCAGTTTTAGCAGTTTGATCACGGCCAATGAGCAAAGTTGCAACGGTTTTTTCTTTTGTTTTCAAGGTCAACAACGTTGATTTTGCTTCTTTAGCCGTAATCTCTTCAACGCCTAACTTGGAATAAAGTTCAGAATTAGCCGTTTTTTCCTCCAACAAGGTTAATTCGGCCATTCCTAATAACACCTTACGGACTTTATCTAAGGCAACAGGATACTGATATTTCTCCTTTAATCCCCACTGATCTTGCTCACGTCGTAAAGTGAAATTATCCTCAGCTGTCTGGATCATGATTTCATCTATCTCATTGAGAGTAGGCATGAGTTTTGGGAAAACCAACGATTTTGAAGCCGTGATCGTGGGTGTTCCTTGTTGTTGGGTCAAAACGACCGCAACAATAATACCGAGTAGTGTAATGATGACTAAAATACCTAAACTTTTGCTATTCATCCAATTTTCCTCACTGGTTGTAAGCTTCTACGGCGACGTTGACCGTAAATACCTAAAGTCATTCCTCCAAGACCAATCAACAATGGCATCAAGCCAATATTGATAAATTTCATCCAACTCTCCAGATTTTCAATATTCTTCTGAAGTTCATGTTGGACATTGCGTAACTCCTTGCGAATCTTAATTTTTTGATCGCGGAAATTGGCAATTTCCTGTTGTTGTTCAGCACTGAGGACTAATTTATTGCCCTCTTGCTTTTTATTTTGTAACTCTCTGATTTTCTGATCAGTCTCTTTCAATTGTCCTAGCAGTTGTTTCTCCTTTTCCCGGAATTGCTGTTCTGCTTGTTGCTGAATTTCGGCAACACGGGTAAAGGGTCGTGCAAAACCGCCCCGACTGCGCACGCTGATTAAATCATTGCTTCCGCTCAGATTATCTAGGGCGTTGGTTACAAACGTGGCATTCGCCGCGTGTGGAATTGCAATCCGTTGACCTAAAAAGTTTTGTACCTGTACCCAACGATCATCTTCTAACAGGTCGGTATCTGCGACAATGATAATATTAATTGGTTCAACCGCTTCCGTTAGATGAGTCTCCTCAGTTTTAGGCAGTTCGATTTTAGTCTTATCCGACTCTTTATCCTCTGCTGGTTTCGGTTTACCACTAGGAAACGCCGTTTTAACGGTACCGGTTACTCGCGCCGCCAAAGTAAACTTTTTACCAGTAGGTTTCATATCTCGCACTAATTCCTCTGGATCAGAGAACATTCCTAATTTAACTGTTTCAATTTCAGCGGCTTGCTCACTGGATTCTATCAAAGGAATAAAGGCTGTATTGACTTCGCCTTTTTTACTTAAGGCCCCCGCCGTTGCAAAGACGACATTGCCTAAATTATTGGTTACAATATCCTCTTTGTTAAAATACTCTTTACCATTTAAATCCATCCATACTGGATAATTAATGACCGCCAAACGAGATTGCTTTTTCACTTGCACTTTCTGTGCAGTTTGCAAATCGCCGATTGCTTTACCTACCAGCAGTTCAACGCCCCACGCTTCAAATAAAGGTGCCAAAGTTGAATGACGAGGTGCGTTCATCCCCGCTAATGGATTGTTCGGATCACTCGGCGGATTATCGGCTTCTGAATAGGGGTCTACAAAAATCATCGCTTTACCACCGCGCAAGATAAATTGATCAATCGCATAAATTGTGGAATCACTTAGATTTTTTGGATGTACCACCATCAAAACGTCAATGTTTTCTGGAATGGTTGCAACCGTCGTTTCAACCGTCTGTACCTGAGATAATTGACGAATCTGTTCAACCATCATCCACGGTTGCGCCCGCGTTTGCGTGGAGAGTGGTGAAACATTACCCTGCAATGGTAAGCTACTCATAATACCGACAATTTTCTGTTTAGGATGCGCTAACCGATAGACTAATTGCGTCAAATCATATTCCAAAAATTCTTCCCGGTTGGGTTGAAAAAAGGTAACGGTTTCTTCATCATCGGTTGAGTTTGTGCCGACTAAACCGAAATAGAAAGTGTTATTGCTGTCGTCAATCGGTATTCCTTGCAAACCATAAGCAACTGCCCGGTCTTCTTCTTCAGAAAAAGATTCTGGATCAATCACTTGTAATTTAAGCTGATGACCGGCAGTCCGTTGATATTCTTCTAACAATTCTTTAACCCGAATCGCATAACTATTAATTCCGGGTAAACTGTTAGCGAGTTTTTGCGAAAAATAGAAACGCAATGTAATCGGTTCTGAAATTTGTTGTAAAATATTTTTAGAACCTTGCGATAGCGTGTACAAACGATTTTCCGTTAAATCAAGTCGGGCTGATTTTAAACCGACATTACTGGCAATGTTGACCGCTAAAAACAGAGCAACTGCCATGAGTAAACTACTGGTTGTCAAAAATTTTTTATTCATCATGTTCAATACCTCCTTAATCTGCCTTCTTCATTTCGATTAACACCGTGGTTGCAAACAACCAAAAAGCAATCAAGGAAAAAAAGTAAATGACATCACGAATGTCAATCACTCCCTTAGTAATTGCATTAAAGTGTGTTAAGAAACTGAAAGAACTAATGACTTCCAAAATCACTTGTGGAGTCCAACCACTGAAAAAATCTAATACCATTGGAAAACCACTGAGAATAAACGCGAGACAGACAACGACGGTAACGATAAATGCAATGACTTGATTTTTAGTCAAAGCAGACATGCACGTACCAATTGCCAAAAATCCGCCCGCCATTAACAAACTACCGATATAACCTGCTAAAATGACAGGATTATCCGGATTGCCTAAATAATTAACACTGATCCACATGGGAAATGTGAGTGCTAATGCAATCGCCGTAAATGCCCAGGCCGCGATAAATTTACCAATCACGGTTTCTGTCACTGTGACTGGTAAAGTCAATAATAATTCAATCGTGCCACTTTTCCGCTCTTCAGCCCATAAACGCATGGCTAACGCAGGGATTAAAAACAAATAAACCCAAGGATGAAAAGTAAAAAATGGCAATAAATCGGCTTGTCCACGCGGAAAAAAGTTTCCTAGATGAAACGTGAAAATACCGCTCAATAATAGGAAAATAATGATAAAAACATACGCAATGGGCGTAGCGAAGTAACTACTGAGTTCTCTTTTAAAAATAACCCAAATCGCATCCATTAAAATAACTCCTTGTTTATTGAAGTGCTTGAGCAGTGGTCAACGTGCGAAACACTTCATCTAAGTGGCCTTTTTCAATATGCAATTCTTCAATTTCCCATTGCTGGTGACGCGCATATTGACTGACTTCTGTCAAAATAAAGCGTTTTTCTTGCGGGAATAGTTGGTAACTCAGGGTTGCGTCACTTTCCGCTAAGATTTCTAACTTATGCACACCGGGTAATTGCAATAAATTTTGGCGAATTGTTGGGGCTTGTGCCACGTCCGCTCGCAAAGTGATGGTAACGGCATTGTGATAATGTGATCGTGCTTCTAATTCACTGGGCATACCATCTGCGATCAATTTGCCTTGTGCAATAATAATTGCACGGGTACAAACTGCGTGAACTTCCTCTAAAATATGGGTAGACAGGATAATCACTTTTTCTTTTGCCATATTTTTAATCAAAGTACGTACTTCATTTTTTTGATTAGGATCTAATCCGTCAGTTGGTTCATCCAAAATCAATACTTCCGGATCATGTAAAATCGCTTGAGCCAAGCCAACTCGCCGTTTAAATCCTTTAGAAAGCGTGTCAATCGGTTGATATAGCACATTTTCTAAATTAACCTGTGCTACAGTCGTCGCAATCCGTCGTTGCTTGTCAGCACCGCGAAAACCACGCACTTCGGCAATAAAGTCTAAGAAATTGGCAGGAGTCATGTCCGGATAGACCGGAGCCCCTTCTGGTAAATAGCCAATTCTCTTTTTAACTTCAAGCGGTTGTTGCGTAATATCGTAACCAGACACCGTGACGGTGCCGGCTGTCGGGGTCAAAAACCCGGTGATCATTTTCATCGTCGTTGACTTGCCGGCACCGTTCGGTCCTAAAAAACCTAACACTTCACCTTGAGCCACCTTAAAAGAAACATCGTTCACTGCAACGAGCGAACCGAAATGTTTGTGTAAATGTGTTATCTCAACTTTTGTTTCCATAGATAAATCATAACCCTTTCGTTAAATGCGATAGGTACTTCTATCAATGAGTCAGTGAGGATGATAAGGATTTTAGAACATGATTTCAAGCTGTGATTAAGGTGAATTGAGTATAAACAAGTTGTTATGAGAAATTTTATCATTTAATTAAAGATATAGTATTTTCTAAGTACACGACAAAAATCGCGGTACACTGAGCTTGTCGAAGTGTCGAAACAAACTCTTATGTTGGAATTGGAAAGTGTTATTTTACCTTCTGGGGAGTATTATACAAGGGTGCGCTACGCTATCGGGTAGTCCTAAAATTGGAGTGATGACCCAAAGGGTCATCGAGTAGCCTGCGTTAGCAGGCGTATCGAGATGACCTTTAACGTTGTCGTCTCGATACGATTACTATGCAATCTACACTTCGACAGGCTCAGTGCATCGCTCGACGACCTTTGTAGTCATAATCACTCACATTTTAGGACTACCCGCTATCGTACTCTGCACTTGCTTTACGTTATAATTGGTAATCAACAATTCGCTGATTTTACCACGTTTTTTAGCATCACAGTTGACCATACGATTAGCAAACACTTTATTAATCGGATATCCGGTGTACCATTTTATGAAAAAATTATCATCCTGAATGTTTTGTGGATCAGAATTACTTAACATGAGTTGACACTGTTTTTCTTGGTCTAAGCGACGAAAAAAATGAGCTAATTCAATCTGATCATTATCGTTAAATCCACCACCCGAATAAGTGGTAAAACTTGCCGTTGTACTGATGGGACGATAAGGCGGGTCTAAATAAACAAAAGATTTTTCATGAGCGACGGTAAAGCACTCGCGATAATCTCCGTGTTTTATCTCGACGTTGCTCAAAAGTGCAGAAACCGCAAGAATATTATTCGCATTGATAATATTTGGATTTTGGTATTTGCCAAAAGGCACATTAAATTCTCCCTTTGCATTTAAGCGAAATAGCCCGTTAAAGCACGTTTTATTGAGAAAGATGAACTGCGCAACTCGTTCAAGTCCATGCGGTAAAATTTGCTGATCCACTATTTTTCCAAGAGATTGGTTAAAAGCGGTTCGTATTGACAAAAATAGTGCCTGACGGTGTTGTTCCGGCGTATTATTGTAAATTTTCTGTTTTTGCTCTAATAATTCTATGAGTCGTTCCGGATATTTTTGAATAACCCGATAAGCTAAAATTAAATCAGAATTAATATCAGAAATATAGGCAGATTTTATATGATATTTTTGCATAACAGCAAAAAATACCGCACCTCCGCCGACAAAGGGTTCAATATATTGTTCTATTTGCCCGTTTTTTAAAGTTAGTGGGTAATAATTTTCTAATTGAGTGAGTAATTGCCCTTTGCCACCCACCCATTTTACAAAAGGCTTACAAAATTCAGATTTAGCCAACATTCATTTTTAAACGGTAATCGTTGATTTTTCATGAAAAATGGTGTATGGTAAATCTCGTACTTACTACGAGATTAACGTATGCAGAGAACTTTGTTCTAACAATTGAACAAACTCCGATTCACTCAGAATCGTGATTCCTAATTTTTGAGCTTTCTCTAACTTACTGCCCGGCTGTTCACCAACAACAACATAATCCGTTTTTTTAGAAACACTTTGACTCACTTTAGCACCGCGTTCCACTAATTGAGCAGTTGCCGCTTCACGGGTAAACTGGGCTAAAGTGCCTGTAAGCACAAACGTTTTACCGGCGAAAGGTTGAGTAATCTGCGATAAAGTTAATTTTGGCCAATGAATCCCCACTTTTTTTAATTTTTCAACAACTTCAATGTTATGAGACTGCTGAAAAAACGTCACAATTTGTTTTGCTACCACCGGACCAACATCTGGAATCTGTTGTAATTCTTTTTCAGTCGCTTGCATCAAAGACTCTAAGTTTCCAAAATGTTGTGCTAAAGTACGAGCCGTTGTTTCGCCGACTTCACGAATACCCAAAGCATATAAAAACCGTGATAATGTCGTCGCTTTACTCCGTTCTAATGCTTGCAATAAATTATCCGCTGATTTACTCCCCATGCGTTCTAAACTCGCCCATTGATCATGCGCAAGTGTATAAATATCCGCTAAATGATTCACTAATTTTTTGTCAACCAATTGCTCAATTAACTTTTCGCCTAACCCTTCAATATCTAAGGCTTGACGTGAAGCAAAATGCCGTAATGCTTGCTTTCGTTGCGCTGGACAAAACAAACCACCACTGCATCGCGCAATAGATTCCGTCTCTAATCGCATCACTTCAGCACCACAAATTGGACAGTGTTGCGGTAAATAAAATCGTGTTGTCTCATTAGGACGTTGTTCTAAAATCACTTTGACCACTTCTGGGATAACATCACCAGCGCGCCGCACCACCACAGTATCACCCACTCGAATATCTTTACGATGAATTTCATCCTGATTATGTAAAGTCGCATTCGTCACGGTGACTCCACCAACATTCACCGGCGCGAGACGCGCAACTGGAGTTAAAGCACCTGTTCTACCAACTTGTACTTCAATAGCAATAATTGTTGTTATGGCTTCTTCTGCTGGCAATTTATGCGCAATTGCCCAACGCGGTGAACGAGAGATACTTCCTAACAATTCTTGTTGTTCTATAGAATTAACCTTGTAAACAACACCATCAATATCAAAGGGTAACGATTCGCGTTTTGCTAATATTTGTTGATAATAAGCTAAACAGCCAGAAGTTCCCTTAACTATTTGTATTTGATTAATAGGCAAACCCCAGCGTTGTAATTGCTGTAAAATTTCGTAATGAGACTGCGGTAACGACTCATCTGATTTGCCAACACCATAACATAAAAATGTCAAAGGTCGTTTAGCGGTAATACGTGGATCGAGTTGTCGTAAACTACCGGCAGAAGCATTACGCGGATTTGCAAAGATTTTTTCTCCTTTTGCGGCCTGTTGTTGATTCAATTTAGCAAAATGTGACTTAAAAATAACGACTTCTCCACGTACTTCTAACAAAGGCGGATAATCCGTTTCACGTAATTTCAACGGGATATTTTTAATGGTGCGGATATTTTGCGTCACTTCTTCGCCGCGAATACCATCTCCGCGAGTCGCGGCGCGAACTAATAAACCGCGTTCATAATGTAAACTGATCGCCAATCCGTCCAACTTAGGTTCTGCCACATATTCCACTGTATTTATTTGCAATCGTTCGCGCACGCGCTGGTCAAACTCATTCACTTCCTCTGCGGTAAACGCATTCGCCAAAGAGAGCATCGGTGCTAAATGCTCCACTTCTGTAAATGATTCTAATGGCGTTGCACCAACCCGTTGAGTGGGCGAATCTGCGGTGATTAGTTCTGGATAAAGGGCTTCTAACTTCTGTAACTCTTTGAATAAACGATCATATTCGCTATCGGGAATACGCGGATCGTCCAATACATAGTAAGCGTAATTATGTTCACGAATCGTTGAACGTAATTGATTGATTTGTTGTTTGATTTTATCAGATATTGCCATAATTATTCAAGATAAACGCATTTTTTCATGTAACCAATGTCTAAACAATTTCATCGTTGCATTTCGCCCAAATTCTTTACTGTACTTCAAATGATATGGAATAGCTTCATGCAAAGGCAATTGCGGAAAATGTAGACTGTGATCTGATTCAATATAAACATTCTGTTGTAATATGTAGATAAACAACTGTTGACCATCATACCGCCATAATTCAGGCACCTCTAACGCTTCATAATTTCCTAAATGAGTGCGAGTGGTGATGTCAATTTCTATCGCTAAATCCGGCGGTGGATCCACTGTTAAATCAACCCGTTTTTTACCACGTATCGCCTGTTCATGTTCAATGTAGAAACATTCATCCGGTTCAATTGCTTGTGCCATCCGCTTGTTTTTAAAAGTCGTCGATCCTACAGCACGAAATTCAATATTCAGTTCTTCAAGAAGAATTTTCACCAAATCACTTAGGATATTTTTATCATCCTCATGTTCTAATAAAGGTGTCATAATCTCCAATAAACCTTGGCTATAAGAAAGTTTGACTGCTCGTTTTTCACCAAGTTGTTCTAACAAATGTTCAAAAGTAAGCCAATCTACCTCTTTAACGAGTAATTGGCTCCCCGGCGGAATGGTCAGTTGATTAAAATTGAGTTGTATCATCATCTGAATTTTACTAAAAATGCTAAACAACGTCTTAATTGATTATTTATCATGATATTTTTCTCCTTCCAAAATAGCTAATCGTTGCGCCAATCGTCGTATTCGGGTATCTAAATAAGATTGATGCAAATCAATGTTAATGACTTTGATTAAAATCATGCCCATGCCTAAAACCAGCAATAACGTCGGGGGATAATTCACCCCTAATTTAAAAGCAATAAAATCAACAATTTGTGGAAAAATCCCTAAAAGAACGACTAAAAAAGCAACCACTAACCACCAAGAAGCATGGCGAGTATGCAGGTAATCGCGGCGAATAAGCCATAAAATAATACTGGCTAAGGAAATGCCTAAAATAGCGGATGTTAGTTGATATGACATTTAATTTTCTTACGATTTTTAGTTTGCGCTAAACAAAGAATAGCAGTATTGATCATGTAGCGACCCACCGCCCACCAAGTGCTAAAAATGCGTGAATGTCCATTACTTCTCAGATTCATTTGCGTAGGAACCTCTTGAATTCGTAACCCTGCTTTTCGTAATAAAATCAGTACGCCAACATCTTGATAATCAAGCAAAGTCGCTGTTCTTGCCGTCAACACTTTAATTGCCGGACGATTATAAGCGCGCAATCCGGAGGTTAAATCTCTCAACGTCATCCCTGATAAATTGCGAAAAATTGCCCACGCAATTTGGCGCGCAATACTCCCTCGTTGCGGACAAGCACCAATAACCATATCACTTTTATCTGTTATCAAAGGTATTAATAACTCAGCAATCGCTTCTGCTTCATGCTGACCATCAGCATCCATCGTAATTGCGGTGTTAAATCCGTGTTTTAAGGCATATCGCATTCCCGTTTGAATTGCGCCCCATGCTCCCAAAGAAAATGCCAATGGCAATACAATTGCGCCAGCGGTCTGTGCGACTTGAATCGTATCATCAGTACTCGCATCATCTATCACGACAATCGTTCCTTGAAAGAATTTTT
>JFJP01030292.1_pt1 | contig 11794 bp, 8 predicted proteins | sample 431651 | NCBI WGS metagenome assembly JFJP01 (sample SAMN02602958, study PRJNA72255) | Microbial mat metagenome, whole genome shotgun sequencing project. | biome: fresh water; feature: sink hole; material: water; isolation source: purple microbial (photo- and chemosynthetic) mats found in... | reverse complement strand
CGATGTTGTTAGCGGCGTACATCGCCATCATCTCGCCGGACACCACGATGTAGATTTCCTGCGCCTTGCCTTCGCGGATCGGCATCGCGAAACCGCCGCAGACCACGTCGCCCAATACGTCGTAGAACACGAAGTCGAGGTCTTCCTCATAGGCGCCTTCTTCTTCCAGGAAATTGATCGCGGTGATGACGCCACGACCGGCGCAACCAACCCCTGGCTCCGGGCCACCGGATTCGACGCAACGAATACCGCCGTAGCCGACTTTGAGGACTTCATCCAATTCCAGATCTTCAACCGTGCCCGCCGCAGCGGCCATTTCCATAATGGTGTTCTGAGCCTTGGCATGCAGGATTAAGCGGGTCGAATCCGCCTTGGGATCACAGCCGATGATCATGATCTTCTTGCCTTCGGCGGCTAGACCCGCGACCAGATTTTGGGTAGTGGTTGATTTACCAATACCGCCTTTCCCGTAAATCGCGCATTGACGTATCATGAGGTGTTCTCCTGATTTCTGAAGGGTGAGCTTGATGTTGCTTTCTCCTGCTTCAATTGTCGTGCCAGAAATAGCAATTAAGGCAACTCGCTATTTTTTAATAACAATCGCTTTTAACCAGGTTTCAACGCGGGTGGCATAGATGACAAATACCGGGGTTTGTCGGATTGATGACAATCCTGATGGAGCGCCGGAAAGCGCCCTGCGTTTGCCTCGAAACGCCTGTCTGCCGATCAATCATTGCAACCTGCCCGCGGCGGTGCTGGGCGGACTGACCTTTCAGCGCCATCCCGCGCCGTTGTTGATTGATGGCGTGGCGGAATTGCACCGCCGACTGTTTCGTGCGCTGGAGCCGTTGACGGAACCCACCGACCGGGCGCAACAGTTTATGGATTACATGACGGTGTATTTCCGACTGGCAGCGCTGGAGGACGTCGGTCTGACTCCAGGACGACCCAAGCTGCGGGGACGGGCGGATTATTTACGGATGGTGCGCGGCTGGGCGTTTGACCCGGATAGTCGGGAGGGGGCGGTATTAAAAGGTTGGGTGGAATCGCGGTTCGGTCTGCTAACCCGCTATCACGGTGGCTTGCTCGATGACCGCACCCAGGACGCCTATCTGCATTTTCAGGAAGCGCGCAGCCACGGTTTGTACAGCACGAATGCCCTCGAAGCGCAACTCGATCTGCTGTATGCCTACTGCCAATATGAACTGCAACAGGCGCAGCCGGTCGCGCCCCATCTCAGTCTGTATCGCGGCTTTAATCGCTTCTGCGATGACCAGATACTAGCGAAACTGGATCGGCACCGCTGGATCGTGCTGCTGAACAACCTCAGTTCCTTCAGCGGCCACCGTGAGCGGGCTGAAGAATTCGGCGATCATCTGCTGCGGGTACAGGTTCCCCTGACCAAGCTGTTCTTCTACAACCGGCTGTTGCCGGGAATGCTCAAGGGTGAGGAAGAGTATGTGGTGATTGGCGGGATTTACGAAGTCGAACGGTTAGCGTGAGGTGCTGGATCATCCAGTAAAAAGCGTCAATCACGCCAAAGCAGATCGCGTAATCACGACAGACTGCGCAGGAAGGCGCTCGGCAAAGATAAACGCCTTCCTGTTCGCAGAGTTGCTTATAGAGAAACTTCTTCCACTTCATATCGTGACTATTGCGCACCGCCAATATCGGGAAATTGCGGAGCATGAGATCGCTCAAATCCCGCCGTGACCACAAGCCCAGATCTTCCCAGAGATGATCATTCGCCATGCACCCGGTGGCGAGGATGATGCTCAACCAGCCCTCAGATTGATCCTGTCCGGCCCGATGGCCATCCAACAGGTTGATCAATTCTTCCTGTTCTTCCAGCAGACGCAGGTCCCAGCAGGGCGGGGGGCGGGGCGGGGCGTTCAGCGGCAGACCCGGAAAATGTCGGGCCAGCAGGGCGTTAAAGGGTTCTGGCTCCAGTCCCAGCCCGGAAGGTAACGCGCCGCCGCCGCTGACCTGGGTCGCCAGCATCTGCGTCAGGGGTTCATCGTTGGGCAGGCCACGGCGATAGCGCGTCAATCTCCCATAAGCCTCCTGCCGAAGATCCGTGGCGGGAAGCGTCAGGGATAGTGGGGGCAGTGACCGCGACACAGTTCGCTCTTCCCCGCTAATACTCGACCAGGATATCTTCGTCGCGCACGATCATCTGGCAGGCCAGCCGCCAGGCGGGCGGAATATCGTCGACCAGGATGCGGCTGATCTCCTCATCGGTGAGTTTACCGAGTTGTTTGAGCAGATTGCGTTCCTTTTCCGTTGGCGGGCCGCTCATCCGGTCTTTCTTAGCCTGGCTCGTGACTTTCACCAGGCACGTACCACATTCCCCATCCTGGCAATCAAAGGCAATGGGAATTTTGTGGTTCTTCGCCAGATTGAGGACCGTTTCGGTGTGGCTGCCCGCTACGGCGTAAACGGTTTTGATTTTATGTTCAGGGTTGGAAAAGGTGACTAAGGGCATCAGCGAGTCTCCTGGAAACGTATTGAGTCGTGGGGGATTAGGGTTAGGCCGGGCGCACCGCAACGTCGCCCAGAACCTGGGCTTGACAGGCGAGGCGGGTATCCTTGCCGGCGAAGTGTTCCTTGAGAACTTTGGTTTCCAGCGCCGAGGGTTCGGTTAAATTCTCCATGCCTTCAACGACTTTCATCAGGCAGGTGCCACAATCACCTTCGCGGCAGCCATAGATGATGCCGGCGTTGACCCGGTCGGAAATTTCGATCACCCGGGTGCCCGCCGGGACGGTGACGGTGACATTGATGTCGGTAAAGCTGAGTTGTGCTTTCGCCATGTGGGGCGCTCTCGGGTGAAGGGATGAATGGGATAGCCGTGTTCAGTACAGTCAGCGGTCAGGCGACCCGACTGTGTGCTATGGAACGGACGTTAGCCGGCGTCGTGTTGAACCGCCCGCTCTTCTGCCATTCCTGATAAACCGCCGATAAAGCCTCGGTGATGGATTGCAGAGCATGTTCGCTGTTGGGCTGAATGCCGGCCTCTTGCAACGAACGCCACGGCTCAAAGCCGATCCGGGCACACAGCAGCACCGGGCAATCCTGCAACGCTTGAATAGCATCGGGCAGCGTGGCATTCCCATCGCCGCAGGTCGTCGGGCCGCTGCAATAGCGGTTGTTGACGGGACGACGTTCCACGTACTGCGCCCCGTGGGGTGAAATGTCGTAGATCAGGAATTCGCGGAGATGGCCGAAATGGGCGTCGATAGTTTGGCCATCGGTGCTGCCAATAGCGACCCGCAAGGTCGGGATTGCGGGAGTGGGCAGATGGCGAACGTTGGCGGAGGGGCGCGTGGTGGCTGATTGGAGAAACCGGGCTTGCATCGCCAGTCGTTGTTCGACGGCCGCGCGTACTGCCGTCCGTTTGACGATGGCGGCTTCCCAGTCGACCGGCATTGCGGCGACTTTTTCCAAGGTGAATTCAGCACCCCGATCTTGACCCAGCAGACCCACGGCATCGGCGCGGCATTGCTGGCAATGCTTCATTACCCCGGTTTCGCCGTCCTCTCCAGCGCAAACATCCCGCAGCGCCACTAGTTCGGCGTCAGTCGGTTCGCGCTGCCCCGTTTTGCCGTAATGCGTGCCGTGTTCCGGGCGGGAAATCAGCGGCACGATGTTGTGCAAAAACGCGCCCTTGGCCTTGACGACTCGATTAACTTCCACCAGGTGTTGATCGTTGACGCCGGGGATGAGCACCGAATTGATTTTGACCAGCACCCCGCGTGCGACCAACAGATCGAGTCCCTGCAACTGACGGGCAATCAGCACCTCGGCCGCTTCCCGCCCGCGCAGTCGGCGACCTTGCCATTGAATCCAGGGGTAGATTTGCGCACCGATGTCGGGATCAATGCAGTTAATGGTGATCGTGACATGGCCGACATGGTGCCGGCATAGTTCGTCGATATGATCCGGAAGCGCCAGGCCGTTGGTGGACAGGCACAAGGTCAGATCCGGAGCTTTTTGAGTGAGTTCACGGAACACCGCGAACACCGCTTCGGGATTGGCCAGCGGATCGCCCGGTCCAGCAATGCCCACGACGGCTAGATGCGGAATGGCGGAACCAACGGCCAGGGTTTTTTGCACGGCTTGTTCCGGGGTCAGCAGCTCGGAGACGACACCGGGACGGGATTCGTTGGCGCAATCGTGCTTGCGGTTGCAGTAATGACATTGAATGTTGCACTTCGGAGCCACAGCGAGATGCAGGCGGGCGAAGTGCCGGTGCGCCTGCTCGGAATAGCAGGGGTGAAGCGCGGGCACGGCGCCAGCGGTGGTTGTGAGGCTTATCGGTTCCATCTGCGGTTTCCCCAAAGTCACGGCCGGGATCGGGTAGTAATGCACTTTAAGCAAGGACTGTGCCTGACTATGGAAACCTATTTAATAATTTGTTAGTTATGACTTTTTTTCGAGGCTAGAACGGGGGATGTGAACTTTGCCACAGTCGGGCGGTGGGAATTGTCGGTAACGCCACAAACTGTTTGATTGTTTAGGTCAAGGGGATCATACCGCCTTTCCTGATGATCATCGGACTTCCGAATTCCCCTCCTTGACAAAGGAGGGGTAGCGCACAGCGCCGGGGTGGTTCGGGAGGTCGGCTACTCAGGTTAACCGACGGGGCCGCTATCCATACCGCTACACCGGCTGGATAGCGCTATATTGCCCGACTCGCGCCTTCTCCCAGGCAATCAGCTCGTCGAGCGTCATCTCAACGGTGGTCGTCTGGCGGTAATTCCACAGCACCAGTCCGTCTTCGCAACCACTGGCCAAGCGCCGGCCATCGGGACTGAAGGCGACGCCGGTCACCTCCCCGCCACGATCTGGCAAGGTGGCGGCGCACTGCCGGTTCTCCACCCGCCAGAGTCGAATGGTGTGATCGCTGCTGCCACTGGCGATGAATCGCCCATCCGGACTGAATGTCACCGCGTTGACACTTCCGGTATGGCCGGGAAAGGCGACGACACATTGCCGGTTCTCCACTCGCCATAATCGCACGGCGTCATCATCGCACCGCCGCTCGGAAAAGCTCCCGCTGCCGCTGGCCAGCCACCGCCCATCCGGGCTGAAGGCCACGGCGGTCACCCGGCCCGTGCGTCCTGGCAACACCGCGACACATTGGTTACCCTCAATCCGCCACAACCGCACGGTGCGATCAGCGCTACCGCTGGCCAACGCTTGCCCGTCCGGACTGAACGCGACCGCATTAACCACTCCCGTATGTCCTTGCAAAGTCGCCACACACAACCCATTATCAACCCGCCACAGCCGCACCATACGATCGGCGCTACCACTGACCAGCCACCGCCCATCCGGACTGAACGCCACCGCGCTCACCATACCGATATGCCCGCGCAACGTCGCTTTGCACTGCCCGCTGTTGACCTGCCACAATCGCACGGTGCGGTCACCGCTACTGGCCAGCCACCGCCCATCCGCACTGAAGGCGACGGCGCTAATGCTCCCGCTATGTCCCTGGAGCGTGGAGATACACTGCTGCGTCTCGACCCGCCACAGCCGCACTGCCCGATCGCCGCCGCCACTGACTAGCCATCGCCCATCCGGGCTGAACGCCACGACCACTTTACCCGAGGGCTTGCTGGGCCAGCAGAGACTCTCATGCTCCCAGCGCCATGCCGAGGCCGCGGGGCGTTCCCAACCATCGATGCTGATTCGCCAGCGCTGTGGCTGCGCCAGTTCCTGACGCAAGCGCTCCGTATCCACATAGCGGGGTGCGGCGAGACGCGGTTGCCAGCGCTGTAAGATCAGGCTGGCGGCGCTATTGACGGCGGTCCGTTCCGACAGGGCATAGTATTGTCGCAAGACCGCCGCCAGCGCCCCGGCATCCTGCCGTAAAACCTCGATCGCCCGCGCTACCGCTTGGGGGCTGTCATAAACGCCGCCTTGCAGATTTTGATCAAAGCGGTTCAGCGCTTCCATGAAGTCCGGGCTGCGGTGCAGAATGGCGAATTCCTGCAAGAGCGCTTCCAGACGGGGGGTGGTGTAGTGCTGGATTTCGGTCACCATGGGCAACCAGCGCAATATCGTCCGCAAGGCCAGAGCGCCCCCACTGTGCGCCGCTGCATTGAGTAAACTGTCCAGCCAGGCAGGATGGGGATCAATCTCCCGCGCCAGGTTTTGCACCTCAACCTGAATCCGGTTCTGAAACGTCGGCGAGGTCACCGCCAGCAACAGCTCGGACAGCGTTGCGGCCCAGTCTGGCGGCGATTTCGCCACCGGCAGACCGTAGGCTCGCGCCGTTTGCCAAACGCGCTCGTAATCCGCCGCTGCCGACCGCCAGGCGGCCTGTAACCACTGGCACTCGGCATTACCGGCAGCGGCATAAACGCCCAGCACATCCGGTTGACCCTGATACAGTTCCAACAACAGCGCGCGACTGGCGGCATCGTCATCCCGGGCGGCTTGCGCGGTCGCCGCCAAGTCATGAGCCGCTAAACTCCAGTGTTTCCACCGCGGCGGCAAATCCGGTGCCAGATGCGCCAGCAACCGCACCAGGCGTTCGTCGGGCGGCATACCGTCGGCATCCAAGACTTCCAACGCCGCTCGCCCCACGGCTTGCTCGCCTAAACCACGCAGCCAGTCGCCGAGAGTCCCCTTCGTCAACGCCTCACAGGCTTCCTCCCAATGACCGGCCATTTGCGCTGCCAACTCACGAGGCGACCGACACTCGACCCCGACCAAGCGATAAAAGCGTCCGGGGCGGAAGGTGACCGCTTCGGGCTGTGGCGCATCGAAGGGTAAACATACTTCACGTTCACCCGCCAGCCAGCGACGAATCTCGGCAGCGCCCCACCGCTGCGATGGATCGCGCAGCAACAGGCCGCGACACAGCATGCGCCACGGCTCCATCACCTCATCTACAGGAACCGGCCGCACCCGTAATTGATAGCGAATCACGATCCCCGATAACCCGGCGAAGGGCGGTCGCCCGGTCAAAGCTTCCAGCAGGATCATCCCCAGCGACCAGTAATCAGCCGCCTTGCCGGCCACGCCGGTGGCCATTTCCGGAGCGGTGTACGGCACGCCGCGACCCGTCGCAAAACCGTGGGTTGTCTCCGCCAGGGAAGCGATGCTGAAATCGGTCAGCGCCAGTTGCAAGGGTTGCCGACGTCGGATCAGGATATTTTCCGGTTTCAGATTGCCATGCAAAATAGGGCGCCCATGCAATTCTGCCAGCGCACCACCGAGTTCCGTCAATAACTCCCAGGCATCAACCTCCGCCAAGGCTCCCGCCGCCATCCACTCACGCAATGAACCGTGCTCGGCATATTCCAGCAACTCATACCCGACGCCATCCACATTCCCGTATTCCAGCAATTGCGCGACGTGCTGCGGCGCCTCGGTTCCAATCCACCGCAAAATCTCGCTTTTGGGCTGAATCCCGGGATGGTAGAGTCGGACGACCGCTTGCTGTCCCGGCACCATTAGCGATTCCACCAGCAACACCTCGGTTTGGGTGCTCTGGGCGTGCAAATCCCGCAACACCCGATAACGATCCGCCAGCGCAGAGGGCAGGGTACGCGGGCGCATCGGCGGGATCAGCGCAGTGGAAAGCAGTTGGAGGGCAGGCGGTTGAAGCATGAAGCGGCTCGTTTCTCTACAGGCATCCGGTGCTGCGCATTGTACCGGTAATTAACCCGGCGCATGGACGCCTAAGAACCGTTCTAATACTCCCGGCGAATGAGTTGCTCGATCAGCGGTTGCAGAATGAGTTCCATGGCGAAGCCCATCTTGCCGCCCGGCACCACAATCGTGTTGCGGCGCGACATAAAGGAATCATGGATCATGTGCAGGAGGTAGGTAAAGTCCGGCTGGGTCTTGCGCGGCTCCCGAAAGCGGATGACCACGAAACTCTCATCCAGCGTTGGAATGTCGCGAGCGGCGAAGGGATCCGACGTATCGACCGTCGGTACCCGCTGAAAGTTGATGTCCGTGCGGGAAAATTGCGGCACGATGTGATGCGTGTAATCGTGCATCCGCCGCAGAATATTATCCGTCACGGCTTCCGGGCTGTAGCCACGCTCGGCGGTGTCGCGGTGGATTTTCTGAATCCATTCCAGATTCACAATCGGCACGACCCCAATCAGCAAATCCACATAGCGGGCCACATTCACCTTATCGGTCACTACCCCGCCATGCAGACCCTCGTAGAACAGCAGATCAGTGCCTGAAGGAAGTTGTGTCCAGGGCGTGAACATCCCCGGTTCCCGGCCACGAGATCGGGCTTCTTCCGGGTCATGCAGATAGTAGCGCCTTAACCCGGTTCCGTGCTCGCTGTACTCCATGAACAGCGCCTCCAGCCGGTCAAACAGGTTGCCTTCAGGTCCAAAGTGGCTGAGATGGCGACCATCCCGCAAGGCCTGTTCCACTTGTTGCTGCATCTCGAAACGGTCATAGCGATGAAAGCTGTCGCCTTCCACGGTGACGGCATTGATCCCGTCCCGCCGAAAAATGTGTTCCATCGCCACGCGCACCGTCGAGGTGCCGGCCCCGGAGGAACCGGTAATGGCAATGATCGGGTACTGTTTCGACATGACCGCTCCACAACACTGGCTACAAGCGGTCTGACTATACACGGTTTTATATTGCAGCGCAGCAAAACACCGGTTTGTCTTCACGAAGCCGAAATACAAAGCCGAATTAAAAAAGGGGATTGCATTCCCGGCAATCCCCTCAAGACCTCCAAGCGACGCTGAGGTCAATCAAGCTGAATAACAGCCTGAGAAAACTGAATACTAAATGTAATCGCTCTTATAACTTTCGAGCGTCTTGATGTAGTTGGCGCGTTCGAAAGCGGTCGGATCCGCCACATTCTGCTGGCTCATTGACCCTTTCATCTGCGTAACGGACTCATACTGGTTCATCTCCATCCAGGTCTGTAAACCGGTGCGCAGAGTCCCCAGGTAATCAACGCCGTTCTTCAGCAGGGCGGAAGTGGTCATCACCGCATCCGCGCCGGCCATCAGATACTTCACCACTTCAATCGGCGTATGCACGCCCCGGGTTGCGCCCAGTGACGCCCGCAACTTCCCGTACAGCACCGCGATCCAGAGCAGTGGCAGACGGATCTCCTCCGGCGTACTCAGATTCAGATTCGGTGCCACATCCAGTTTTTCCAGATCGAAATCCGGTTGATAAAAACGGTTGAACAGCACTAGCGCATCCGCACCAGCGTCGTCGAGCGACTTGGCCATGGAGCCGATGGCGCTGAAGAACGGACTGAGTTTGACCGCTACCGGAACCGTCACCGAGGCTTTGACTGCCTTGACGATCTGGATATACCGCTCTTCAACCGCCCGGCCACTAGTGGTCAGATCGGCGGGGATGTAGTAGATATTCAGCTCAATGCCCTTGGCACCCGCCTGCTGCATCAACTGCGCATACTCGATCCAGCCGGAATTGGTGATGCCGTTGAGGCTGCCGATGACCGGGATATCCACGGCTTCCGACGACCGCCGCAGCAGATCCAGATAGGTATCCGGCCCGACCGTGTAGTCATCAATTTCCGGCAGGTAGCTGAGCGACTCGGCGAAACTTTCCGTGCCGGCCGTCATGAAATGCTCCAGCGCCGCGCTGTCATGCTTTAACTGTTCCTCGAACAGTGAAAACAGCACGACGGCGGAGGCTCCCGCATCTTCCAGACGCTTGACGCCGGCCACACTTCCCGATAGCGGCGAGGACGACGCCACGATGGGATGTTTAAGGGGCAGCCCCATGTAAGTGGTTGTTAAATCCATGATCATTCCTTCTGCGAATAAGGTTCCAGGGATCAGGGTTCCGGTGCCAGGTTTGAAACCGGTCCCGGTTCCCTGACGCCTTAATTATTTGAATTTCGGAACAAAGGTGCCGCCGCCATGGGTCGCCATTTCTTCGTACACCGCCCAGCGCCGGTTAATCGCTTGCTGAGCCAACTCCATCAGATGCTCGGCTTCGGCCGGGTTGGTATGCGTGAGCACTTTGTAGCGCACCTCGTTGTAGGCGTACTTCTTGAGCGGAATCTTCGGCCGCCCGGAATCGAGTACAAACGGATTCTCAGCCGATTCGCGCACCGACGGGTTATAGCGGAACAACGGCCAGTGGCCGCATTCCACCGCCAGATGTTGTTGATCCAGCCCGCGCTGCATGTTGATGCCGTGCGCAATACAGTGGCTGTACGCCAGGATCAGCGACGGTCCGTCATAGGCTTCGGCCTCGCGGAACGCCAGTAGCGCTTGTTGCGGATTGGCGCCCATCGCGATCCGGGCAACATACACATTCCCGTAGGAGATCGCCTGCAACGCAACATCTTTCTTGCCGCCCTGCTTGCCCGCCGCGGCGAACTTGGCCACCGCGCCCATCGGGGTGGATTTGGACATCTGGCCGCCGGTGTTGGAATAGACCTCGGTATCCATGACCAGAATGTTCACATCGCGGCCACTGGCCAGGACGTGATCGACGCCGGAGGAGCCGATGTCATAGGCCCAGCCGTCGCCGCCGACGATCCAGATACTGCGCCGCACCAATTGGTCAACGATGGCCAACAACTGTGCCGCACGCGGGTCGTTGATCTCCCGCAGGCGCTGTTTCAGTTCGGCCACCCGACCCCGTTGCCGGCGAATGTCGATCTCCATCACCTGCTCGGCGTCCATAATATCGACGACCAGATTTTCCCCGATCTGTCCGGCCAGCGCTTTGAGCAATTCGCCAGCGTACTCGAGCTGCTTGTCCGCGGTCAGCCGGAAGCCCAGCCCAAATTCAGCGTTGTCCTCGAACAGGGAATTGGACCAGGCCGGGCCGCGGCCTTCGCTGTTGACTGACCAGGGCGTGGTGGGCAGATTGCCGCCATAGATCGACGAGCAGCCCGTCGCATTGGCCACCAGCAACCGGTCGCCGAATAACTGCGAGAGGAGTTTGACGTAAGGGGTTTCGCCACAGCCCGCGCAGGCTCCCGAGAACTCGAACAGCGGCGGCAGGAACTGCACGCCGCGCACGGTGGAGAAATCAACCCGGCTGCGATCCATCTCCGGCAGGGTCTCGAAGAAGCCAATATTGGCCCGTTCGTTCTCCAGCACCGGTTCCTTGAGCGCCATGTTGATGGCTTTGTGTCCAGACTGCTCCTTGCTCTTGGCCGGGCAGACTTCCACGCAGAGTCCGCAACCGGTGCAGTCTTCCAAATACACTTGCAGGGTATAGCGAATATCCGGGAAGCCCCGGGCGTCAATCGGCGCGGTCTTGAAGGCCTTGGGGGCAGTTTCGAGGCTGGCTTCGTTATAGAACTTGGAACGAATCACGCCATGCGGGCAGACCATGCTGCAATTGCCGCATTGAATACAGATCTCTGGCTCCCAGATCGGCACGAAGTTGGAGATATTGCGCTTCTCCCACTGGGTCGTGGCGCTGGGGTAGGTACCATCGACCGGCAGGGCGCTGACCGGCAGTTCATCGCCGCGCCCGGCCATCATCATCGCGGTCACGTTCTGCACAAAGTCCGGCGCATTCAACGAGACGACTCGCGGCAATTCGCGGGTGCTGGTGGCCTGTGCGGGTACCTGGATTTCCCGCAGATTGGCCAGCGTGTTATCGACCGCCTCGAAGTTCTTGCGCACGACCTCTTCACCCTTGCGGGTATAGGTCTTCTTGATTGAGTACTTGATCTTCTCAATCGCCTTGTCGCGGGGTAGCACCCCGGAAATGGCGAAGAAGCAGGTCTGCATGATGGTGTTGATCCGCGTCCCCATGCCGTTGTCGCGGGCGACATTCTCGGCATTGA
>JFJP01018762.1_pt1 | contig 11794 bp, 4 predicted proteins | sample 431651 | NCBI WGS metagenome assembly JFJP01 (sample SAMN02602958, study PRJNA72255) | Microbial mat metagenome, whole genome shotgun sequencing project. | biome: fresh water; feature: sink hole; material: water; isolation source: purple microbial (photo- and chemosynthetic) mats found in... | reverse complement strand
TTCAAAAGGGTGTTTCGAACCAAGGGTATCACTATCTCGGGTCATCCAAGATCCTAGGGCAGATAGGGAAGGCGTTTGCCGAGGCAATGGTCGGCGGGCAGGATGACAAACAACCATGATCGAGGGATGAACGGGGCCAGTCCTTTCCTCGGAGGCGTAAACTATTATGCACATCAGTAAAACATTTTTTCTTTTATTCGTTGCAACGCGGATGGCGGGATCTGTGTTTGCCGAAACAAAGGTGGTGGAAATGCCCGCTCTCAGTTTTCCCGGCGAGACCATCCGGGATTGGAATGGATTCAAGCAGCATGTGTTCGAGGTGGATGGTTGTGTGGCGTGGGTTGTTGAACCCAAGGCCGCGCTGCCGGGGAAACCCTGGTCGTGGTGCATGGAGTTTCCCGGTGCCTTCACCGATCGTTGCGCCGCGCCGCAGCTTCTGGCCGCCGGGTTTCACCATGTTCACATCAAGGTCGGCAATACGTTTGGCTGTCCGGACGCCGTGAACCATTTCAATGCCTTCTACGAAACGCTGGTGACCCACGGCTTTGCCAAAAAGGCAGCGCTTATCGGCATCAGCCGCGGCGGACTTTACGCCTATCGCTTCGCCTCCGAATATCCCGACCGTGTGGCGGTCATCTATGGCGACGCGGCGGTGTGCGATTTCAAGAGCTGGCCTGGCGGCAAGGGAAAGGGCAACGGCAGCAAAGGTGACTGGGCTTCGCTGATCAAGTGCTACGGCTTCAAGGACGAAGCCGAGGCGCTGGCCTATCCGGGTAATCCGATTGATCGTCTCGAACCTCTGGCCAAGGCCAACATCGCGCTGATCCATGTTGTCGGTGATGCGGATTCTACGGTGCCGCCGGCGGAAAATGCCGAGATCATTGAGAAGCGCTACAAAGCCCTTGGCGGCACCTTTGAGATCATCCATAAGCCGGGCGTTGACCATCACCCGCATGGTCTGGATGATCCCATGCCGGTGGTCAATTTTATTCTCAAGCACGCCGTGCCGCAGGCAGGTGCACGACAAGATCCGGCTCCAGTCCGCGCGGAGATTCTGCCGGCGCTGCATGCGGAATACAACGCGACGCTGTGCGCGCAGGTGCCGCTTGACGACGGCTGGGAAACCCCGCCTCGCATCGCCCGGACCCGGGTCTGGTGGTGGTGGCTCAACGGTGACAACGACAAGGAAACGATTACCCGCGATCTGGAGGCCATGAAAGCCAACGGAATCGGTGGAGCCAATGTCATTGATGCCGGCGGCGACAATCAGCGTGGGAACCTCCGGGTCCCCCACGGCCCGGACTTCGGCTCGAAGGCGTGGCGCGAGCTGTTTACCCACGCCATGGCGGAAGCGGACCGTCTCGGGCTGGAGATGGGGTTCAACATCCAGAGCGGATGGAATCTCGGCGGCCCGACCGTAACGGTGGAGGAATCGAGCAAGCGGGTCTCGTTTTCCAGGACATCGGTCATCGGAGGGGCGGATCTCGACCTGGAACTTCCTCTGCCGCCTGCCCATGCCGGATTTTACCGTGATGTCGCGGTGCTGGCGGTGCCGGGTGGCGGGGAGCCGCCAGCCGCTGGCGGGATTGCGCATCTCGAGCAGAAGGCCTATTTCAATTATCCCGGCGGCTTTACCGGCACGGAGGCATGGCATCTCCTTGAGGATTCGCCTGGGCCGGCGGTTTGCCTGCCGGAAGACGTGGTGGATCTCACGAAATCCATGGACGCTTCCGGTCGGCTGCGATGGACGGCTCCGGCGGGAAACTGGGAAATCCTGCGCTTCGGGTACACCTCCAATGGCGCTCACGTTTCGACCCACAGCGAGAACGCGGGCGGGTACGCCATTGACTATCTCGACCGCGCGACGCTGGACTCTTACTGGACCCAGGCGCTCGATCCGATTTTCGCGGCGGTGAAACCCTATCTCGGAAGATCCCTGCGCTATCTGCACACCGACTCCTGGGAACTGGGACCGGTCAACTGGACGCGCAGAATGCCTGAGGAGTTCAAGCGTCTTCGGGGGTACGACCTCGTTCCGTTCCTGCCGGTGCTGGCCGGACACCGGATCGGCGACAGCCGGACCACCACCCGTTTCCTCAACGACTTCCGTCGCACGCTGGCGGACCTGATGGCGGAGAACAAGTACGCGGGATTCAGTGAAAAAGCGCATGCGCTCGGCGTTGGCATCCATCCGGAAAGCGGCGGACCGCACGCCGGACCGATGGATGCGCTTCGCAATCTCGGCATCAGCGATGTCCCGATGGGCGAGTTCTGGTCGAGTTCGCCGCAACACCGCGTGCAGGATTATCAGCGGTTTTTCGTCAAGCAGACGACTTCCGCCGCCCACACCTATGGCCGGCGCGTGTCCCTGGCCGAGGCGTTCACCAACATCGGCCGCCATTGGCAGCACGATCCCCGCTCGCTGAAACCCACCTTCGACCGCGCGGCCTGTGAAGGGCACAATCTGTCGATGTGGCATACCTTCGCCGCCTCGCCCAGGGAACGGGGCCTGCCGGGCTCCGCCTATTTCGCGGGGGAGCATTTCAACCCCAACGTTACCTGGTGGACCCAGGGCCGGGCGTTCGTCGAGTATATGAACCGCTGCCATTTCATGCTGCAACAGGGGCTGGCCGCCAATGATGTGCTTCACTTCTATGGCGAAAACGTGCCCGCCTTCGTCCGTCTCAAGCGCGACGACCCGGCGAAATGCCTGCCTGGCTATGATTACGATGTGATGGATATGCGCGTGCTCCTGGAACGTACGGACGTGGATGCCTCTGGCCAGATCGTGCTGCCCGAGGGCGCGTCCTATCGCCTGCTTTCGCTTGTGCCGCACGATGCGGTCAGCCTGCCGGCTCTGGAACATCTCGCGAAACTGGTCGAGAAGGGCGCCACGCTGGTCGGCCCGCGGCCGGGGCAGCCGTTCTCCTTGAGCGGCGGACGGGCGGCGAACGAACGATTCGCCACGCTGTGCGCCAGACTCTGGGGCGAGGGATCAACAAGCGGCACCCGGAACGTCGGCAAGGGCCGGGTGATCTGGGGCCGGACCTCCCGCGAGGTGCTTCAGGCGGACGGCGTCCCCGAGGCTTTTTCCTGGAAAGGGGGCGATGAGAAAACCTTTATTGATTTCATTCAGCGGCGCACCGAGGACACCAGAATCTATTTCGTGGCTAATCGCAATGACCGGCCGGAGGACGTCGCGTTGCGGTTCCGGGTCACGGGATTCGTGCCGGAGTTATGGGATCCGGTGACGGGCGTGCGCCGGGACGCCACCGACTTCCGCGAGGAGGCGGGCTGCACGGTCGTTCCCCATCCGATGCACGGCGAACAGTCGTTTTTCGTGCTGTTCCGCAAACCGCTTACGGCGGGCGCGGCGAAGGGGGGGGCAAATGTCGCCAAGCAGGCGCACCGGCTGGACATGGAAGGGGCATGGGATGTTTCCTTCGATCCCGCATGGGGAGGTCCGGAGAAAATCACCTTTGAGACGCTAACCGATTGGACCACCCATGCGGACGAAGGCATCCGCCACTACTCGGGCAGCGCGGTCTATGACAAAACATTCGAGGTGCGGGCATTGCATGGCCCTGTGTTTCTGGATCTCGGCGGCGTGGAAAGCCTCTGCGAAGTCAAGCTCAACGGCGAGGATCTCGGGGTGTTGTGGTGCGCTCCGTTCCGCGTCGATGTCACAGGCAGGCTGAAGGAGGGAAGCAACCGGCTGCAGGTCAAGGTGGTGAACCTCTGGGCCAACCGCGTCATCGGCGACGCCAAACGGCCCGAAGCCGAACGCCGGACCCGCACCAACATCACCAATCTAGGCGAGGACACCCCGCTGGAGCCCTCCGGCCTTTTCGGGCCGGTGCGATTGGAATGGTAAGGCATGGCGGGACGACGGCATTAAGTTCACGTAGCCATTTAGAAAGTGGGTAATATGAATGTATGTGAAGCACCTCCGAGCCAGCCGAATATTGTGTTTGTCCTCACGGACCAATGGCGGGCACAGGCTACAGGGTATGCCGGCGACCCGAATGTCAAGACGCCCTGTCTGGATGCGCTGGCGGCGCAATCGGTCAATTTTGTGAATGCGGTCTCTGTTCTCCCGGTCTGTACGCCCCAACGGGCGGCGTTGCTGACCGGCCGGTACCCGCTCTCCACCGGTATGTTCCTGAATGATCTTTATCTCCCCGCCGACGAACTGTGCATGGCGGAGATGTTCAAGGCAGGCGGGTATGAGACCGGCTATATCGGCAAGTGGCATCTGGATGGGCATGGCCGGGATTCCTTTATCCCCGAAGCGCGTCGGCAAGGATTTGATTATTGGAAAGTCCTGGAATGCACACACGAGTACAACGCCTCCTATTATTATTCCGGTGAGGATCAGACGAAGCGCCAGTGGGAGGGGTATGATGCCTTTGCCCAGACCAGGGACGCCCGGCAATATATCCGGGACCATGCCAGGCAGTCCAAGCCCTTCCTGTTGTTTGTGGCATATGGTGGGCCTCATTTCCCGCATGAAACCGCTCCGGCAGAATTCAAATCCTGCTACCCGGCTCAATCCATCCAGTTGCGTCCGAATGTTCCAGCGGAGTCGAGGTCGAACGTGTGCAGGCAGGCACAAGGGTATTATGCCCATTGTTCAGCGATTGATCGCTGTGTGGGCGAGCTGAGGAAAACGCTGGAAGAGGAGGGGTTGGACAGGGATACGATCTTTGTATTCACTTCGGATCACGGGGAGATGCTGGGGTCGCAGGGGCAGCCGTGTTGCGAGAAGCAGCGCCCTTGGGATGAGTCCGTCTGCGTGCCCTTCCTGCTCAGTTATCCCGCCGTGACGGGCCATCAGGGGCGGAGTGTGAAAACACCGATCAATGCTCCCGATATCCTGCCCACCTTGCTGGCGCTTTCGGGGGTGGATATTCCCAAGACCATCGAAGGGGATGACCTCTCGCGCTTCATTCGGAATCCGATAAGCGATGAAGACCGGGGTGCGCTGATCATGAGTGTCAGTCCGTTCGCGAACTACAGGAAGGGGAAAGCCTTCCGGGGTATCCGGACAATGCGGTACACGTATGTCCGGTCGCTGGAAGGGCCTTGGTTGCTTTACGACAATGAGCGTGATCCTTATCAGATGAATAATCGGGTTGAGGATCCTGCGGCGGCGGAGTTGTTGAAGGACCTGGACGGTAAGTTGAGCGACAAGCTCAGGCAAACGGGAGATGAATTCCTCCCTGGAGGAGAATACCTTAAGCGGTTTGGTTTGCAGGTGGATGGACGGGGGATCATCCCTTATCAGGCAGGCAGTGCCGTGCAATCCCCTTCAGCCCCATTCTGCGCCAATCCGTAAACCGTTGGTTCTCGCGCACGGTTACGCCGCTGCGCGTCCGAACGATTAATTTCGTTCGTTGGTAGGTTGCTGGCGTTTTGAACAAGGGGAGGAATGAGGATGGGCAGCGTATTCTGTAGTGAGGAAACTTTATGTCAAGTGGAAGAAACAGGAAATATCCTATTTTCAGGACGGTAATTGTGACGTTTGTCATGGTTTTGGCCGGTATCGGTTTTGCTGCCGATCAGCCTGCGGGACACAAGCGCACGCACCCTTTTATATGGGTGGACAACGCTGACAAGCCCGTAATTATTGAGAAGATCAAAAAGCAGGCGTGGGCCAAGGCGATCTTCAACCAAATGAAGGAAGCGGTTGACAAGAATATTGCCGAATACAGCAGAGATGTCGACCTGTACTTGCGGAAACTGCCGTTTGACTGGAGTACGGCCAAAGATGGACGTCACCCCCAATTCTATTATATCAACGATCAAGACAGCGAACGTAAGGTCCGTTCTCCCCTCATGGGTTATCTACAGTCCGGCATCGAGTCAGGAGTTCTGTACTACCTGACTGGAGAAGAACAATACGGGCAATACAGTGCGGATATATGTTACGCAGTCATTGAGGCGATGGCGAGGATGGAGATCAAGGAGGAATCCAAACTCAACGGCGGATACATATACCTGAAGGATCACTTGAAGGAGGCTCGGGTTTTCGGCGCACAGATTCCTATCCTGCATGACTTTGTAAAGCCCTTTATTGAAAAAGGAGGCAGACCCTATAGCCTGATGGCCAAGGGAAAGGCCGACTTCAATTCTGCCAATGCCCAGAAGGTCTTTGGAAATTACGCCTATCTGGCCCTGAATCGCGGGCTGAAGGATTGCAACTGGCCGGTGTTGGAGGGGGCAAGCCTTATCCACAATGCGTTGGCACTGGACGATGCGAATTTGCGGGAGAAGTACCTCAAGATCATTCTTACGGAGGGCAGCAAGAATCAGGATTCCATACGTGAGACGGCTGAGTTCTTTGATCAGAAATCCGGTTTCTGGCCTGAATCCCTGCAGTATGCGGACGGGGTTGTTTCCGGACTCACCTACCACATGGCTGTGCTGACAAAATACAACCCGTCCTGGCGACTGGCAGAGAAGTACCCGTTCGTCCCCATGGCCTTTAGCAGGGCGCAACGCTTGCGCTATCCGAATGGCGATTTCATTCTCTACGGGGATGGGTACAGACATGGCGGTGACGAGTCTATTAAAGGTGCGGAGATGGCCTATTTCATAAGCGTACGCCAGAGCCTGCCGGGCGCAACGCAGATATGCGGTGATGCGATTGTCACCGCCATGAAGAAGGGAGGATACAACCGTGCGAAATACAGTGGGAGAAGTGGGGAGCCTTTGTGGTGGATCGCTCCTTTGGAATTGCTCTGGCGTGAACCAACAGTTGAGGGGAAGGAGACTAAAAACGAAGCATATTACCAAACCGATGATCTGCCGTTTGCCGGGATTTATCTGCAACGGAATCTGAGTTCAACCAAGGATCCTTCGGACGCGCTGATGAGCTTTGTCGGCGGTGCAGGGTTTGTCCACGGGCATGCCAGCGGTATGAACATGGAGCTTTATGGCGCCGGTCAGGTGTTGGGTGTTAAAGGAGGACACAGCACCTACGGCTCGGAAGATCACGATAACTACTATCGCCTGTTTGCCGGCCACAACACCGTGATAGTGAATGGCGAAAGCCAGGGCGAAGGGGGATGGATCAATCTCAAGATCAACACCGTAGCGCTGGTCAGTATGGAACCTATGCCGCGGGCAAAGGCGGTATCTCCGGATTATTCCTACAGCCTGACCAGCTTCCGGGATGACGGGGGCGACAAGGCGGAGGCCGACCAGCAACGATTGATGTCTATCGTCAGGACTTCGCCGAGCTCGGGTTATTACGTGGATGTGTTCCGTTCAAGGTCGGATCTCCCTCAGCCATTTCATGATTATATTTATCACGGTCTGGCTGATCGGATCGTGGTCGAGAACACGGGCATGGCTTTTGCCGACACGCCCGAGCGCTATAAGTCCTGCACCGCAAAGAAATGGACAAACCGGACGTACAGAAACCCGGGATGGCACTATTTCGAGCAGGTCAAGACCGCCGCTTGTGGTGAAGATGTCAAACTTCTATTTCCCGCAAGCCATCTACCTCTTCCGGCGGCTATGCGCTTGTATGTGGTTGGGGGGAATGGGCGCGAGATCAGCACGGTGCTGGCTCCGAGAACGACCGAAGCTCCGAACCCTTACAATGACAAAAAGGCAACGACGCCGACGGTTGTTATTCGGCAGCAGGGCGAAGCCTGGAACCGACCCTTTGCGGTGGTGTATGAGCCGATCAAGAACGCTGACGGGAAAGGTACCATCCAATCCGTCAAGAAGCTGTCGGCTGATGGTCAATTTTGTGGTTTTGAAATCGTCAGCCTCATTTCGGGAAAGGCGCTTCGGCAGTGGGTCGTGATCCCGAACGGAAAGCCTGTAATGATTACTGATCTCGGGTTGTCATTCGATGGAACCTATGCCGTTGTGAGTCTTGACGGTGGTCAACTCAAGAGTATCTATATGGGACTGGGGCGCTCGCTGAAGTACGGAAAGTATTCTTTGCTCTGTGATTCACCAGGCAGCGTGGCGATCCTGTTGACTGACAAAAAGCACACGATCGGTGCGAATGGCCCAGGAACATTACGTATCGCCGACGCTGAATTCAGATTCGCAGGCGACACGATAAAAGATTAGTCGGTCCGATTGCTGAGCGGGTGATTTGTCAAGAGGAATACCCCGTCCTCACGCGGGTCATTGACCCCCAGTCCGATAATATTGATTACTTCTGCCATGGTCAAAGATGGCGCCACAGGACCGGTGACAAAGGCAAGGGTGAAGATATTCCTTAAGAGTCCCGATTGGGGCGCACAAACCTTGACTTTCGCGCTGGATTGCAGCATGGTTCCGCGAATGAAAAAATCCTTAATTAAATCCACGCTGCTTCTCGCCACGTTTGCCGCGGGGCTGGCAAATCCGGTCGGAGCCAAACCTCTCAAGGTCTATATCCTTTGCGGTCAGTCCAACATGGAAGGTCATGCACAGACCCGCACCTTCCCGGCAATTGCCAAGGATCCCGAAACGGCGGACCTCTACAAGGAGATGGTCGATGCCGACGGCAAACCTGTGATATGCGATGACGTATGGATTGCCTATTCCTACGGTGATTATTTAGGGAATCCGGGGGGCAAGCGGTCGGGACGGTTAACCGCGGGGTTCGGGAGCCAGCACCATGTTGGAACCGGCAAAATAGGCCCTGAATTCACATTTGGAATCTACATGCACAAGTTCCTGAACGAGCCTATCCTGCTGATCAAGGATGCCTGGGGCGGCAAGAGCCTGAAGGTCGATTTCCGGTCGCCAAGTGCTGGCGAGCTCCCCGATGCGGAAGCGAAAGATAAGGAAAAAGCCGGAGCGTACTACCGACTGCTGATCGAGCACGTGAAGGAGATCCTCGCGGACCCCGCGAAGGTCTATCCGGATTACGATCCCAAGGAAGGCTATGAACTGGCTGGCTTCGTCTGGTTTCAGGGCTTCAACGATCTGGTGGGCGGTTCCTACCCCCCGCTTGATCCGTCCAAAGGCAAGAAAAGCATCCGGAACTATTCCGAATACAGCCGACTCCTCGCCTGTTTAATCCGGGACGTGCGCAAGGAGCTTTCGGCGCCGAGCCTTCCTTTCGTGATCGGTGTTCTTGGAGTAGATGGGGAAAATGCCGGAGAAAACACGAAAGTATTCCACAAAAGCATGGCGGCCCCAGGTGAAATGGAGGAGTTCAAGGGTACCGTCGCCAACGTGTTCACCGCAAAATACTGGCCGACGGAGATTGATGCGGTGCTGGCCAAATCAAGTGCAGTCAGGGCTGAGTTCGCTCGGAAAGTAAAGGAACTCAAGGCGCAGAAGTTGAGCCGTGAGGATCAAAAAAAGGAGGAAGCCACCCTGAACGAGGCCATGCGCGCCAAATTGGAAGAGACATTATCCGAGGATGAACTGTTCCTGATGGATCACGGGATTTCCAACTTCCCCTTCCACTATTATGGTTCCGCCAAGTTCTTCGGGCAGGTCGGGAAGGAATTCGCCGAGGCCATGGTCGCCTTGCAGGGCCCCGTGCAGAAAACGCAGTAAGTATCCGTCAGGAAATAACCTATCCGAGGTGCTTGCAAAACACTCACTGCAACTCCGCCTTTCCACCGGAGCAGCCTGAAGGCTGGACTACAAACCTTTTCCCCCGTTGGTAGTTCAGGTTTCAGCCTGTTCCCGATGCCTGAGGGTTTTGCAATCGGCACAGAAAAAGGTTCTGAAAATCTACGGAGCCGTACGGGGAAACGGGAGGCTCATCTGACGATCAGCATGGTTCCGCTCGGTGAAAGGGTCAGCAAGAGCGTCTTGTTGTCTACGCCGCCCCAGGCCAGTCTGCTGGAGGCCCCGCTACTGCCCGAAACAAGGGTCAGTGCCGGCAACGCCGTGGGTGCCGTGCCACTCGCGACGATTAGCGGATAAGTGCCATAGGTAACGACATCCATATTCACCACGACCATAGGGGTGCCATTGAGGGTGAGGTTCCCGTTCACGGCCACTTGGTCGTTCGCGTTGGTCCCGCTCAGGTCGAACACGTTCGTACAGCCTGCGTTGAGCACCAGGTTGCTCGTCGTCAGCGTCCCCATGACCGCCCCGTAGCCGGGCGAGAGCGTTCCGTTATTCGTCACCACCCCCACCGTGCCCGTGCCGCCCAGCGTCCCTCCGCTTGCAACCGTGACGAGGGAGGCCCCGCTCAACCTGCCGTTCACCAGTAGTGTCCCGTTGCTGATCGTGGTGGCGCCGCTGTAGGTGCTGGTGGCGGTGAGGTTCAGTGTACCCGTGTTGTTCTTGATGAGGGTGCCGGTTCCGCTGATCACGCCGCTGAGGGTCTGCGTGGCCGTGCTGTTGAAGTGGAACGTCGCGCTATTCGCGATCGTAGCGGCATACGCGCCGTTGGCCAGCACGCCCGCACCGCCGATCTCCAAAATGCCGGCACTGATCGTCGTTGCAATGGTAAAGGTGTTCGAGCCGGAGAGCGTCCAAGTGCCATTGCCCATCTTCTGCAATCCCGGGGTGAAGAGTTGCGGCAGACCTTTGACGATTTCCCCCGCACCGTTGCCACCAAGCACAAAACCACCACCGGAGCCGGCAGACGTAAATGCGCTGGTGAACTTAAGCAAGCCCCCGCCCGATGCGATGATGTAGATGTCTCTGGAGGCACCGGGAAAGCGCAAACTGATGATGCGATCTGTCGTCTCTCCCGGACCGACGTAGGTGAGGGTGGCGTCAGAGAGCGCACTAAGATTACCTAAATAAATAGTGCCTGCCGCGGGGGTGGTGGGCGCGCCAAGGGAACTGCTGGCGGAATGAACCGTACCTAGGGTAACGTCGTTGGAGACGCTGTTAAATGAGGAGACGATTAAGTTGCCGCCACCGCCTGATTTCTGTGGCAAGATCGATGTCGTGCCAGTGTAAGTATTGTTGGTGCCGAGGGTGAGTGTGGTGTAGCCGACGACCAAGTTGCCGTTCCCGCTGATAATTCCGCTGAAGATCTCGGTGGCGATCATGAAGCACTTCAGGGTGGATCCGCCTGAGAATGCGATGTCACCCGCATAGGTCCCGCCGCCAAGTGTCATCGCGGTGCCGGGATTCGAGTTGCCAAGCTGCAGTGTCCCGCCGCCGGTAATGGACATATCGCCCGTGAAGGTGCTGCTTCCGGTTATAATCAACGATCCGTTGCCGGATTTGATCAGCGGTGTGGCACCCCCGATGACGGCGGAAATTGTATAAGGGCGAGCGGTCGTGTTGCTGACGGTCACGGAGGATGGCAGGACCGTGCCGCCACTGACGGTATTGGTTATTGCCGTGTCGTCAAACGTCACGTCTTCGCCATTCGCGAAAATTGAGGAAACCCCGTCTTTTGTCCAGTTCGGTGTACTCAGATCCCACGTGCCGGATACATTCCCTTTCCATAGGTTGGGGCCGCTGACTTCGTTTGTATAGGTCATCGTGACCCCGCCGCTGACAACGGCCAGTGTGGCACCATTCAAGGTCGTGGTGCCGTTCGTGAATACGACGACACCCGATCCGGAGGGGGTACCCGAGCAGGTCAGCAGCCAGAAGGTGCCTGTCGCCAGGCTGTTGAGGTGGACGGTGTTGGTGCCATTCAGCACGAGGCTTCCGGTATTGGCGATCTGGTCGTAGGTGGTCCCGGGAGCATTGGTAGAGGCAATGTCAACGTAAAGCTTCGCACCATCCAGCGTCAGCGTATTGTTCATCGAGAGCATTCCGATGCCACCCGAGGAATCCCCCGGATCAAGAATGCCGCCTGCGGTCACATCAACGGTGCCGTTGATGGTGCCATTCCCGCCCAGTGTGG
>JFJP01005887.1_pt1 | contig 11794 bp, 19 predicted proteins | sample 431651 | NCBI WGS metagenome assembly JFJP01 (sample SAMN02602958, study PRJNA72255) | Microbial mat metagenome, whole genome shotgun sequencing project. | biome: fresh water; feature: sink hole; material: water; isolation source: purple microbial (photo- and chemosynthetic) mats found in... | reverse complement strand
CCTGCTCTTCCAAACACTATGCGACGAGATAACCTGGTCGGCGGCGTTCGGCAATGGCCAGCAAAGACAAGAAAACCTCGCCCAGTCAAGGGCGAGGTAAACATAAAACTTCTCAGTCGCTACGGCTGGCTAAAAAACGTTCGACCCTGTTGTGGCCTCGGCTCTGAGCTTCTCCAGCCCCTGAAGCCCTTCAGCATGACCCCGCGCCGCTTGATGCAAGGCTGTCATCCAGTGATAGCTCGCCATCTGCGCGCCCTGCGGTGACTTGAGTTCGCGGTACATAAACGCTATCAGCAACTGCACAGCGGGGTCGGCACTGGCCAGCGCTGAGGGGACGAAAGCTGCCAAATAGGGGTCAAGACGCAATCGCTCAAGCTCCAACGTCACACGCGCAGAGAGTGAGTCCTGGGTCGGCCAGACGAAGTCCGCCAATGACACCGTGCCAGCCAAAGCAAGCACCAAAACCACTGGCACCCCTAAATAAAGAGCGGCGTTTTCGTGAACAGAGCGCTGTGCACGAGCAATGTCCCCCTCGTGGCGGCGCCATTGTGCGAGCCGTTCATAGGTGACGCCCAGCGACTGTGCGAGCTTGGCCAGCGTGTCACCTCTTTGAGTGGCCTGCATCACCAGCAATCGCAGCAACACCTGGTCGTCCTGAACCACGGGTGGTGGGTTGGCCCGGTCCAGATTGGCATTCGGTTTGCCTGTTTTCATAAAAATTTCCTTGAGTGGCGACAGCAAAGCGCTGTCGAACTGTGTAGGAACCGGCTGCAATCACATAAAAACCTGAAGTCGGACCGTCTTCATCCCCCTTGTTGCTTCATTCACCAAAACGCAACAGTCAACGATTCCAAACCATGCCACGCGCTGGCAACCTTGAATTGCCCGACACCTTATGCACCGAACCGACATCCAAATCAACGCTACCGACTGGGCACGCGTCAAAGCCGAAGCCGGTCAAGACGCGCCCATTCCCTGGGATGAACCAAGCGAGCCGTATAACCCTGACGATGCCAGTTCAGTGACTGACTACTGGCAACAGTCAACTATCAGGCACGGCGTTGGAAACTCTATGCACGCCAAGGACAATGCGCTCAAACTGACAGTCGTTTCGAGCGGGGACACGGCATGAAGGCCCCGCGCATCCCGCTCCAATCGGTGGCAACAGGGGTGGCGCTCGAAAGCAACGCCAACTCGACTCTCGCGTATCTCAATGCAGCATTGGCAGCTGGCCAGTTACCTGGTGGTCAAGCCCAACCCATGACGGTTCTGCGTCAGATTGCATTGGCGCAGGGTCTGGAAGCTGTGGCCCAACGCGCAGGCATGTCGCAACACCGGCTTTGCTTGGCCTTGCTAAGCACAAGAAGCCCCACCCTCAGGACGTTTTTGGCCATTCTCCGAGGCGCAGGACTTCGCTTGAGGGTGAGCCGCGCCACACCGCTTGTGCAAAAGGCTGTGATGCCAACTTCTGCCATGTTCAGGCCACCTCACCAGGGTGTCACTTTGCGCGACGATGTATTGCCCTCTCTTGGGCTCGGTTGTCTGGATGCGGCACAACAGGTGGGCGTAACGGTGGACACACTTGCACAAGTTCTGAATGGCGACGCCTGTATATCTCCAGAGCTGGCGTCGCGCCTCGAGACATGGTTGGGCGCAGCCAACGGGGCAGCGGCGCGCCTTTGGCTGGCGCAGCAAAAAGCCTATGACCAATGGTAAGCCCATCAAAGGCGCAAAACCAGTGCAGGTGAGGTCAAATGAGCCACCCTCAGCCAGTCACCAGCGTCTGGGATGTATTGGAGGACACCCCGCGCCGCGCCGCGAAAATGCGCATCTGCTCAGAGCTGATGATGACCTTGTCCGACATCGTTCACAGCAACAATTTGACTCCGGGCGAAGCGGCCGAGCTCTTTGGCGTGACCACGGCCGTCATAAATGACCTCAGCCGTGGGAGGATGAAACATTTTTCGCTGGATGACTTGGTTGGCATGGCGGCGACTGCGGGCATGACCCCCTCGATACAGGTTGCACTGCCCAGACTCTTGCCTCGCAAGAAGCCATGCCCTGAAAACTGTCAAAGTCCAGTGCCAGCTTTGGCCACTGCAGCTTTACCCGCAGAACCACAAAGCCAGCCCACGACAAAATTCCCGCCACTGTCGCAAGAAACCAGGACCCATGTGTCCACCGAACACGCTGCATGGCTGCTCGGGCGAGCTTGCCAAACGCTGAGAGTCTGGGCCTGTTATGAAACCAAAGGGCCACTGCGGCCCATCCGAGTCGCGGGACGGCTCGCTTGGCCAGTTACTGAAATCAAGCGCACCCTGGGGGTTAAATGACCGACGAAAGGGACACGCCAGTCACCAGTGAGAAGTCCCCGCAAAAAACGAGCGCGTTTGACAGCATCAAACAGGGACTCCTTCAAGCGATTGAGCACGCCGAAAACAGCGTGCTCGCGGTCTCCAAACAACCTTCCAGCGACAAACTCCAAGGTCCGGCTTTAACCACAAAAAAGTAATGGTATTAGGGTAAACCCTTAAACTGACCAGACAAAACTTGCTGGAGGACTCACCATGTCCATGATTTCACGGCTTATCCAAGCTGTACAACCGATTTTTAGGTCTCAAAAGGACCTTGATAACCAATATCTGGCTGAGGCCGTCAGCGTGTATGACTTGGAGCGGCGCATGCACGAAATTGAGCTGCATGCCCCTGTAGGTTTCGCCAGTCTGGGTAGTCGATGAGGCCGCACACCGTGGAAACTTCATCCAACGCTCTTAAACGCGACACACCGATGGCGCATACCGCATCGCTTTTGGCCACCCTCCCATTTGACATGGCACGTGAGTTTTATGCCAAGTCGGTGCGATTGGGGTTACAGGAATCGTCTCTGCTCGCCAGCGCGAGATTCGGGCGCGACTTGCATCAGATGGAAATGCTCACGCTGGGCCCTTGGGCACGACAAGTCTGATTTCTCCTTGGCGCTTCAACGACCCTTTCATTTTCTCTACGACTGGCAATCAACAAAATTCGACATGCCAATCGCCCGGTAAAGTTTGTCTCCTGCTTGATAAGACCCTAAAGCGAAGTCCATTCAAGCCTTGGCCCAGCCTCATCCGCTGGGCTTTTTTTAGGCGACGTACAAGGTTTTTGGAATACTCCAGGGCAATGAACTCCTGCATATTAGTTTTCCGTCCCTAAAGATTGTTGCAATGCAACATAACGCCTGTGCCGCTCCAAAAGCCCCCTACAATGACCTTTATGCTGCACTGCAACATAACGGCCCGCTCGGGTCACCGATGCAATGACCATGAAACTTCCAAAGGATACCGCCATGAACAAAACTGTTGAACAATTCACTGCCACCGCCAGAGACAACCTGACCGTCCTGCAAGGGATGGCCGCCAAGGCCCAGGCTGATGCCGCCAAGCTGGTGGAACTGAATCTGGCCACTTCGAAGGAAGTTCTGGCAGAGTCGTTTGAAACCGCCAAGGCCATGATGGCAGCCAAGGACCCGCAAGCGTTGGCTGCGCTGCAAGCCAGCCTGGCCAAGCCCTTGGCCGACAAAGCTGTCGCTTATGCCCAGCAAGTCCAAACCATTGTGTCCGGCGCAAGCGCGGATTTCACCAAGACAGCTCAGGCCAATCTGGCTGAAGCGCAAAAGGGCTTTGCATCCTTGATGGCCAGCACCACCCAGAACGCACCTGCCGGGACCGAGTCTGTGATGGCCTTTTTCAACCAAGCCATGACCGCCAGCCAAGAGGCCTTTAAAACAGCTCAAAGTTCGACTCAGCAAGCCATCGACGCCGCTCAGTCCAACTTCTCTGCCGTCTCCAAGCAAGCTGCTGACGCGGTCAAAAAGCTCGGTAAGTAAGTATCAACGGCCAAATCTATTCGCCGCAGTCACCCATGCGGCACCTTTGGGTGCCGTTGTTATTTGCAGACCCTGTTATCAACCGAGTTCAGGAATTTTTGCCATGCACTTTCCAGCTGAGTCCCCAACACTTGCGAATGGCGTGGACTCCCGCAGCGACGACCGTCACGTCCTCCTCGACGAGGTCAATTTCAAATGGCTTCTGGCCGGTCTGGGCCTGTGGATTGACATGGTCCGCTTCCATACTGAGACGAACTACGCCAATCACTTTTTAAGGTTGGCTGAAGTCTCAGACTCCCCCGCATTGCGCGACAGTGCCGCTGCGTTGAGGAGTCAGGGCAGCCTGACTTCACACTGAACTACGCCCCTGGACGCTGCGCAGCTTAGTCCTTGGTTGTTTTGACGACGACTTTCTTGCCACGTGGGCTCTTGGCATGACGCGCCGTCAAGGCTGCTTCCAACGCCAACCGTGCCCAAGGCGCCATCTCGCTCACGGACTCCATGGCCTCATCAGGCGCACTGTAGTAATCCATGCTGCGGGGTTTTCCTTTGGCAAGATAGGTGAAGCGCTCGCAACCGGCAGCCTCAAATTGGCCACGTGATTGCTGACTGGCCTTGAGCCAGAGTTTCTCGCCTTGGCCCAGGTCCGCCAGAATGGCAATGCTCAGGCCATCGGTGCTGATGCCATAGCCGCCAAACATGCGTCGTAATACGCATGGTCCTGCTGCTGACAGCAGTTCACAGCAATATTGGGCGAATTCATCGCGACGGGTTGCCATGCCAAAAGTCTAGCATCCACCAGCATTGAGTCTGATTTGGCAAGGCGGCATACCTCCCGAATCCCTTGGTGACTACAGCGCATCCCCGGCTCTGTTAGCCTGCAACGAATCTTCGACATCTCAAGGAACCCCCATGCAATACAGACGTCTTGGCCGCAGTGGCCTACAGGTCAGCGAACTCTCTTTGGGCTCCTGGGTCACGTACCACAACCAGGTGGATGTCAGCGCCGCCCGTGAAATGATGGCCGCCGCCTTTGACGCAGGCATCAACTTCTTTGACAACGCCGAGGTGTACGCCGGTGGCCAAAGCGAAACGGTCATGGGTGAAGCCCTCAAGGCCCTGAATTGGCCCCGGCTCGATTACATCGTTTCCACCAAGTTTTTCTGGGGCCTGCACAAAGACGGCCCGACGGCAAACAAGAAAAACACCCTGAATCGCAAATACTTGAGCCAGGCCATTGATGGCTCGCTCAAGCGTCTGGGGCTGGATTATGTCGACCTGGTGTACTGCCATCGCCCTGACCCGTGCACGCCGATTGAGGAAACCGTCTGGGCGATGAGCGACATGATTACCCGTGGCAAAGCCTTGTACTGGGGCACCAGCGAATGGTCAGCCCAGGAAATTCAGGCTGCCTGGGACATTGCCGACAAACACCACCTACACAAACCCGTGATGGAGCAGCCGCAATACCACCTGTTTCACCGACAGCGCGTGGAAACGGAGTACGCCCGCCTGTATGAAGACATTGGTTTGGGCCTGACCACCTGGAGCCCGCTGGCAAGTGGCTTGCTGACGGGCAAATACCAACATGGCATTCCAGCTGGAAGCCGGGGCGCGCTGGAGGGCATGGGTTTTCTGGTGGATGGCTTGACGGATACCGCCAAAAATGCCGCCGTTGTGCAACTGGACGCGGTGGCTTCTGACCTGGGGTGCAGCTTGAGTCAGTTGGCCATTGCCTGGGTGGCCAGCAACCCACGGGTCAGCACCGTCATCACCGGGGCCTCCAAAGCAGCGCAGTTAACCGAAAACCTGGGAGCGCTGGAGGTTATCCCGAAGCTCACACCAGAGGTAATGGCACGCATGGACGGCATCACCTCTGCTTTGGCCAGTTGACCATGTCGCACACAGTTCAGAACCAACGGAGCACCGTTTGACTACCCTCCCCTTCACCGCGCTGGTCACCCTGCTGATTTGCCTGCTGCTGTTCGGTACGGCGGCCAATGTTGGGCGCGCCCGGGTCCGTTATGGCATCAAGGCACCTGCTGTTGCAGGTCATGAGATGTTCGAGCGGGCCTACCGCATCCAGATGAACACGCTAGAAAACACAGTCCTTGTCTTACCAACGCTTTGGTTGTTCGCCGGTTTTATGGGTGACCGGGGTGCTGCCATGCTGGGCGCAGTGTGGCTGGTGGCGCGGGTTTGGTACGCCATCGCTTATCAGGCTGACCCAATGAGGCGAGGCGCCGGTTTCGGTCTGTCGATGCTGGCGTTTGGCGCACTTGGATTGGGCGCCCTGTGGGGAGTCATCAAGGTGTTGATACAGTGATACCTAAACACTTTTCGAGGCCAACTTTCACCAGGCCCCAGGTCCAGACCTTGCCAGAGGCCACAGGTCCCATTGACCGTGCCTTCATAAGTCTGAACCTTGGTTACAAAATGGTAGCCTCGCGTCACCCGTATTTTGAAGTTCATTGATGTCCTTAAGCACCTGGTGGATGTTTGTCGCGATGACGTTTGTGGTTTCGGCCACACCCGGACCCAACATGCTGCTGGTCATGAGCAGCAGCGCCCGGCATGGTTTGCACAGTGCCGTGGTCACCATGGTCGGCTGCATGACCGCCTTGCTGGCCATGATGAGCATCTCGGCAGCAGGTTTGGGGGCTCTGTTGCATGCGTTTCCAACAGTGTTTGATGCCTTGCGTTTGTCTGGTGCGGCTTACCTCGCCTATCTGGGCGTCAAGTGTTGGCGTTCACCAGTTGCCGAACCGGCGCCAGGGTCAACGTCAGCCAGTGCACCAACCGCCACTTCGGGTGCACTGTACCGACAGGGTTTCCTGGTGGCCGCCAGCAACCCAAAGGCGATTTTGTTTGCTGCCGCGTTTTTCCCCCAGTTCATCAACCCCGAATTGGCGCAACTTCCCCAATTTGCCATTCTGCTCACGACGTTTTCAGTCATTGAGGTGAGCTGGTACTTTGTTTACGCTGCCTCTGGAAAACAACTGTCCGTCTATTTACAGCGCGCTGTGGTGATGAAAGCCTTTAACCGACTGACAGGTGGCGTATTCGTCGGATTTGCGGCCCTGATGGCGATGGCCCGGGAATAGGCCCACAGGGGTGCATCCATCACCAGCACGTTTGGCGCCTCCAACCCCATTTTTCAGAATCAAGTGATTTTGGTTTTGGTTACACCTGAAACCGGTACTGACTCCGGGCCCACACCTCTCCTCCTAAAATACAGGTCAAAGTGAGGAGAGTGAATGTCTTTTAGGTTCATGGCAGCGGTTCGTCATTTGTTGCAGGCCAAGGAACAGTTGAACGGTGGGCTGATATCCCCGGCGCAACATGATGCCTTGCGGGAAGCTGCTTTGATGAGAGCTCTCAAGGAGCTGGCAGCGGACTGTGGCATCGAGCTGGTTTTGCCGTTGCAAATTGACAGTATCGGCGAAGTCAATATTGTTGCCAAGTCTGAAATTGGGTTATCAACCCCTGGACCGGTGTGCTTTGGCCAGACTTTTGTGGACCACCTCAACGAGTTTTCACCACGAACGAATTTGAAGCCTGGCACCAAGTTGCTGGGGGGGCATAGACGATGCCACATGAGCCATCTTGACGTCGAAAAAATGGTCATGGCGCATTTTGAAAGGCTATCTGCCGCGCATCGCTAACCGTGCACCGGTAGTGGTGTGGCTTAAGCCAACACGTCTTGTTACGTGTTGACACGGGGTCGTCATGCCTATCCCCTATCCTCAAGGCATTCCAAAATCAAAACCCGAGGAGACCATCATGCCGTTCGCGACTTACCGCCTGGAGAGTTCACACCCCATGTTTGGACCCCTGTTGCCGATTGCTGGCGCCAAACTGCTGATGCTGTTCGACAGCGCTTTGGCCACAGTCATCGCAGCCAAAAGCATGACCAAACCGTGCGGGCATGAAATCCGGGTGGTTCACATACCAAGCGGCGAGGTCATTTTTCGAAAAACAAAAGACTGCGCAGCTTGTGCTGGTGACGATTTGTAAGGACTGCCCGAGTTTGGGGACCAGTCATTCAGGCACCGTTGAAATTGGCGTGGGACCACTTTACGTGGGACAGGTATTCATTCATGTTCAATGACTATTTCCCGGCTGAACAGCGACGCAGCAGCCAAACCAACTTTTTTCGTGTCGGAATACGCATATCTGGCGACGGCAGCAGCACCCAAGACCGGCAAATACCTGGCCACGGACTTGCCCAGGACACGTTGCGCGACTTTGATACCCAATAATCCGACTGCCTTCTGTAGCCACTGCAAACTCCTGGGGTGAACAATGTAGCGCTCACCCACCTGCACGACGAAATCACCCGCGACATGCGCCGCTGAGTGCTTGAACAGGCACCAAATCATCTGCTCCTTGCCAAGGGTTCCACTCTTGCCATAGACGGCGGCAATATCTGCAACCAGGTGAGCCTGCAGCCGCCAGATGGCGTACATATCCGGCAAGATGGTCAACAGCCCCAGTGGACCGGGCACTAATGCTGCGCCGCCTGAAATGCCGGCCGTTGTTGTGCAAGCCTTTTTGATGATTGCCGCAGAACGGGCCTCTGGTGTCGATGAAAGTGGCTCCTTGGAGTCTGGAATCGACACAATCACATCCATCAACACGCCCGTGACTTGTGCTTCCGCCAGCGGACGTCCCGATTCCTTGTTGTCTTTGTTCATGACAGATGAAGGCTCCAGCGTGGTCGGACTGCAATCAGCGCCTTGCGTTCAATCAAAGCCACGTCCTACTCCTTAACCGGCGGATTGGCGCGATACCGGGCCTGCCGCTCCAGCATCCAGCCCGGATATTCCAGAGGGAGTTGGCTGGCCTCATTCAGTTCATGCAAATCTTCGGACGTCAGTGCCAGACCGGAGGCCCCCAGGTTGTCTGCCAGCTGCTCTGGCGTCTTGGCGCCCACTATCACGGTAGTCACCTGGGGTTGACTGAGCAACCAGGCCAAAGCGACCTGTGCCACCGACACCTGATGGCGTTGCGCGATGGGACGCATCGCATCCACCACAGCAAAAGCACGCGGCTTGTCGACCACCGGGAAATCAAAACTGGCTCGGCGCGAACCCGCAGGGCCTTGGCCATCCGGCGTGAATTTGCCGCTCAGCAAGCCTCCCGCCAAGGGACTCCAGACCATCAGACCCACTTGCTGGTCCGTCAAAAGCGGAATCACCTCGCGCTCCAGGTCGCGTCCTGCCACGGTGTAATAGGCTTGGACACTTTCAAACCGGGCCCAGTGGTTTCGCTCGGAAATTCCCAGGCCCTTCATGATTTGCCAGGCCGCCATGTTGCACAGCCCGATGTAGCGTACCTTGCCGCTGCGCACCATGTCATTCAGGGTCGATAAAACCTCTTCCAGTGGCATCACCGGGTCGTACCCATGCAACTGGTACAGGTCGATATGGTCAAGCTGGAGCCGCTTCAGACTGGCGTCCAACTCGTTCATCAGGTGGTAACGGGATTGGCCGCAGGCATTGGCCTTGGTCTCGCTCATCGGGCCAAAGGCTTTGGTGGCCACCACAATTTCATCGCGTGGCAGACCGAGGCTTTTGATGGCTTGCCCGGTGAGCGTCTCCGACATCCCCATAGCGTAGACGTTGGCGGTGTCGATGAAGTTGACGCCACCATCGAACGCCTGTTTGACCAGGGTGGTAACGGCGTCCTGCCCCAGGCCTCCCATGACTTTCCAGAACCCCTGGTCACCAAAGGTCATGGTGCCCAGGCACATTTCAGAGACATACAGACCTGTGCGGCCAAGCAGTCGATATTTCATGGAAGTTTCTCCAAATCGTTGTCACTCACGGCAGCGTACCTTCAACTGCCCGCTATATCCACCACCACCCGTCCGCGCACCTGCCCCAGGAGCAACTCGGCTGCAACGCCGATGGCCTGTGAGAGGCTGATGTCACGTGTCATGGTCTCGAGCTTGGTCACATCCAGGTCCCGCGCCAGGCGTTCCCAGGCTTGCAATCGCACAGCCAGCGGTGCCATGACACTGTCAATACCGTACAGTGTGACGCCGCGCAGGATGAATGGTGCCACCGATGCCGGGAAATCCATGCCACCGGCCAGCCCGCAAGCGGCCACAGCGCCACGATACTTGGTGGTGGCGCAGGCATTGGCCAAGGTATGGCTGCCCACCGTGTCGACAACACCTGCCCAGCGCTCCTTGCCGATGGGCTTGCCCGGTGCTGACAGCTCGCTGCGGTCTATGACCACGGAGGCACCCAGTGCTTTGAGGTAGTCTGACTCCGCCAGCCGCCCGGTGGAGGCCACCACGGTGTAGCCCAGTTTGGCAAGCAAGGCGATGGCGACACTGCCTACACCGCCACTGGCACCGGTCACCAGAATCTCACCATCGGCTGGCTGAATGCCATGCCGCTCCAAGGCGAGCACACACAACATGGCGGTGTAACCGGCGGTGCCGATGGCCATAGCCTGACGGGTGGTGAATGCTTGCGGCAGGGGCACCAGCCAGTCACCCTTGACCCGCGCTACTTGGGCGAGCCCACCACAGTGGGTTTCACCAACGCCCCAACCATTGAGGATGACCTTGTCACCAGCCTTCCATGCCGGATGGGAACTTTCTGTGACAGTACCGGAGAAATCAATACCGGGAATCATTGGAAACCGACGCACCACGGGGGACTTGCCGGTGATGGCCAGGGCATCCTTGTAATTGAGGGTCGACCACTCCACTTGCACCTGGACGTCGCCATCCGGCAGGACTGACTCGTCAATATTTTCATGCTCGGCCCGGTAACCGGCGTCACCTTTGAAAATGAGAATTCCCTTGAACATGGTGTCTCCTGACTGTTTGAACTGACGCCATTTTGCGAGAGCCAGGTATATCGGGGTGGAATAGTCCCTCAATTCCCTGTTGTTGCCAGTCCGTGCAATTTTGGCAACATGCATTTTGAAGACTGCCAGAAAGCCCGAATGACGACCCCCGATGTGTCATCAGGATGTCGAGCGCCTGGACACGCAGCTTCATTGCCGAAATCTGGTTATCGAGCGAATTGCCAGTTCGGCTGTCATACGGCCAAAGCGATACATCCAGGCTCAGGACGAGTGGGTACTGCTGCTCCCAGGTACTGCGGACATCGAGATTGACGGCAAGACCGAATCACGCCATTCGGGAGATTTATTTTTCTGCCAGCCAACACACCGCATATCATGAAGAAGGCGTCCGAAGGCGCGTTGTGCCTTGCCACACACTTGCACCCGTGATGGTTCGGTAGCCATCGCTGTTGGCCTCAGTTGGCTGTCAGGAAAAGCACCAATAGCCGCCCAATCTGAATCAAAAAAGGCTGGAACTCACCGGCCGGATTTGACGCCAAAGTGTCAGCTTGACTTGTGTCGGCATACCTTTTACGGTGATACCCGTCCTGTTGAAGTACGTCAACGGCATTCAGGTCGGGCTGAGGTCTTGAAAGACATTCACCCCAACCGGCGTTATTTGGCTGGCACCACCTTTGCGCCATTCATCAATGGTTTTGAATTCGAGCCCACAGCCGGTGCACCGATAGAGGCCGCACATGTTCATGGCACCCTGTTCATCGCGTTTGATGACAGGTTTGTAACTGGTGGCACCGCAATGGTGACATTTGTTGATGGATTTCATGCAACCAGCATACAGGGCCAAGCGAGATTTGTCCTGGCAGCCAGAATTTGCAACCAGTCAGCAAGGGGACACCAGTCAATCACCAAAAACCGGTTCGCAACGAACTTCCGTTTTCACCGAATTGGCGATAAAGCATTCTTCATGCGCCTCGTGATGCATTTGGTCAATTTGCGCCCGTGTTGGGTGCATCACACCAGAGAACGTCACTTCCGGGTGCAAGGTCACCACCGTCATGGCCATCTTTCCAACCGCGTTTTTGGCCATGGTGCCCACCG
>JFJP01040147.1_pt1 | contig 11795 bp, 9 predicted proteins | sample 431651 | NCBI WGS metagenome assembly JFJP01 (sample SAMN02602958, study PRJNA72255) | Microbial mat metagenome, whole genome shotgun sequencing project. | biome: fresh water; feature: sink hole; material: water; isolation source: purple microbial (photo- and chemosynthetic) mats found in... | reverse complement strand
ACCTTATCATGGAACTCGCTTGTGGCTTACATAACTTTAGAATAACTGTAAAATGTACTGCATAAATCAATTAATCTATATAAAGTCTATTGGTTTAAAATTAAATCGTTATTATGACAGGGTAAAATTAGAAAGGTTGCGTAAACATTCCATCAATTTATGGAAAGAAGTTCAACTTCGAAAATGAGCGATGTAAATGGAGGGATTATACCTGTAGAGGAACCGGTTTCGCCAAAAGCCATATCGGAAGGTAAAATAAAAACTGCGCGCTCGCCTTCGTGCATCATGCCAATGGCTTCTTCCATTCCTTTAATTACTTGCCATTGCTGGCCATAAACAAATTGAAAGGCCTCGTTTCGTTTTCGGGTGGAATCAAAAAATTTCCCATTTAGGAATCGTCCTTCATAATGAACAACAATGGTGTCGCCTATGGAAACCGGGTTTTCGTTTCCTGGTTTTATAACAAGGTAGTACAATCCGTTTGACGATGGTTTTAACCGCAACCTTGAATGTTCAATATATTGCCGTAAAATAACCTTTTCGTATTCTCCAAAGTCATCGGTCCATTTAATAAAGGCTTCTTTTTCTTTTTGATATTCCTCCGGAGTTTGGATGTCAACTATCTCAGCTTCAATCTTCATTTTGCCGGTTACATTCAGAAAGCCCGGGACAGAGGATCCTAGTGTGTTCACAAAAAAATCGTTTACCGATACTATAAAACTGGCAGATTCCTCCTCGCCAATTAGCGTAAAACATTCATCTACCGAACCGGGAAATGTAGGTTTGTTAATTTGAAATTTCCTTCGCCCCTTAAAAAAAACGGAATCATTAAGCGTTTTATATGTTATATCGGTTGTAATAAAATCGCCATACTTACATCTGCTTTCGGTGTCGTTAATTTTTAAGAGTTTATAATAAATCCCGGTATTTGATTCACTGTAGCCTGGATACTCTGATGAGCGGCTACAGGAAGCTATCAGAGCACCTGCGAGTAAAAATAAAATCCAATTTTTTTTCAGCATCTTATTTAGTCCGATATTTTCACCACTTTAATTTCGTAAACTAATGTTGCTCGCGCTGGGATTCTGTTTTCGTCGCCCATCAACCCAAATCCCAAATGAGGCGGCAAAATCAGTCTTGCTTTATCTCCTTCGCGCAACATCAAAATTCCAGTTTCTAAACCAGGCTCAACTCCTCCTTTTCCTATAAGGAAAGATTTTGCGCCCAGAGAATCGGAGGAGTAATAAAGTGTTCCATCCAAAAGCCACAATTTGTAATCCAGGGTGGCCATTTTTCCGATTTCCGCTTTTGCTCCTTTGCCCTCTTCAATTTTCTCAAACCAAAGACCCGACTTTGTTTCAACCATCGACCAGCCTCTTCTGGTAATAAATCCTTTTATTGCTTCAGCATCCTTCTTTACAAGGTATTTATTAATCCTTATCAAGGCATCTTTCTGTTCCTGTGGACTTTTACCCGATAATTTCCGGTTATTTTCCCTGCAGGCAATCGTTAAAAATAGGAAACACGTTAAAAATATCCAAATCTTAACCATTTCTTATGCATTTAACTCTTTGGAATAATTGGGCAATACAGAAACAAACTGTTCGATAGTTTCGGATAGCGAGAGTTTTGATTCGCCCCCGGCAGCGTTCTTATGCCCCCCTCCGTTAAAATATTTTTCGGATATGGTGTTCACTGCAAAATCGCCTCGCGACCGAAGCGAAATTTTTATTTTATCTTCCCGCTCCACAAATAAGGCAGTAAAAATAATTCCTTTGATGGAAAGGGGTAGATTAACAAATCCTTCCGAATCGCCAACAGCAAAATCGAACCTTTCCTGTTCTTCCATAGAAAGACTGATATAAGCGGCATTATAATCGGGCAAAACCTGCATTTTTTCATGGAGGCAATAACCCATTAATTTCATTCGGTTTGCCGAAAAATTATCGTATACCAGGCTGAAAATTTCATCTTTTTTTATACCGGATTTTAGTAATAATGAAACCAGTTCAAAAGTTCGGGGGTTTGACGAGTTAAAACTAAAACAACCGGTATCGGTCATGATGCCGAGGTATAAACAGGTTCCGATATTTATATCCAATGCGTCAGTTCCACCGAGCTTTAGAATCATTTCAAGCACCATTTCGGCAGTTGAACTAACCGTTGTATCCGAAATAGAAATATCAGCTTCCAACTGAGGGTAGGGGTGATGGTCAATAAGCACTTTTGTTGCCTTGGATTTCTTTAATTTATTTTTTAGATCACCAGATCTGCCAAGGTCGTTGTAATCCAGGTGGAATATTATTTCGGCCTGTTCAATTAAGAGTTTGGCCTCGGAACGATTTTTTTTGTAGTCAATAATCTGATCATTTCCAGGCAACCATTGCAAAAATAAAGGATATTCATTTGGGACAATCACTGAGACATCTTTCCCGCATTTTTTTAAGTACCAGTATAATCCCATTACCGATCCAATAGCGTCTCCATCGGGATTTTGGTGAGTAGTAATAATTATTTTCTTATTTTCCTTAAGCCGCTCGCTCAGCTTCTCCCACTGCTTTTCAAATAATTGAACATCCATATTTTTCGAACCAAAGCGTCAAAGATATAAAATTCAAGATGTAAACGGATTGTTCTAATAAATATTTCTAAATTTAACATCTCATTTAATAAAAATGCATATGTCTGGAAATTATACTTTTACAATTGTGAAGCCCGATGCTTTTAAAAGCGGTTATACGGGTAAAATACTGGATGCAATCGTTCAGGGTGGGTTTAAAATTGTGGCGATGAGGTTGGTTCACATTACCAAATCTCAGGCTGAAGCATTTTATGGTGTACATCGTGAAAGGCCATTCTTTGGCAGTCTGGTTGAATTTATGACTTCGGGCCCTGTTGTTGTTGCTAAACTTGAGAAAACGAATGCTGTAGAGGATTTCAGGAAATTAATAGGAGCTACCGATCCTGCAAAAGCTGAAGAAGGAACCATTCGGAAAAAATTTGCCAAGTCGTTGCAGGAAAATGCCGTACATGGCTCTGACAGTGACGAGAATGCTGCTATTGAAGCCGGATTTTTCTTTTCAAAATTTGATTGTTTTTAATTCAATGTCGTTTAGTTACGAAGTAGGTTTCAACTTCAGCCTGACAAACTGTTATTCATTGTCACACTGAGCGGAGTCGAAGTGTGGATTAATTATTCAATTCCTAAACTAAACGAAATTGGTTTTTAATTTATTTTTATTGATAATTAGAATTTATGAAACCGGCATGTTTCTCAGTAATAAACCCTCCCGATACCATTGGGGTGAGAATTTTGCGCAACATGTATGTTCCATATGACCTTATAAAACAAACTATCTGCATATGAAAGCTTTTATTTCTGATAATTTTCTTCTTCAATCGGATATCGCCCAAAAGTTGTATCACAACCATGTAAAATCGCTTCCGATTATCGATTACCATTGCCATTTATCGCCCAAAGATATTGCTGAAAACCGGCAATTTGATAATTTGACAAAGATTTGGCTCGAAGGTGACCATTATAAATGGAGGGCTTTGCGCATTAATGGTGTTGATGAAGAATATATTACCGGAAAAGCAGATGATTTTGCTAAATTTCAAAAATGGGCCGAGACAGTTCCATATACCATGAGGAATCCTTTATATCATTGGACTCACATGGAGCTGCTTCGGCCTTTTGGTATCTCAAAAATACTAAAACCCGAAACGGCAAGCGAAATATACAACGATTGTAATGCTTTGCTACAAACACCTGAGTTTTCGGTAAGAGGGATACTGAAAAAAATGAATGTAGAAGTGCTTTGTACCACCGATGATCCTTCGGATAACCTTCAATATCATAAAAAAATCAGGGACGATAAATTTGAAGTAAAAGTGTTTCCGGCATGGAGGCCCGATAAGGCAATGGCCGTTGAAAATACCGAGGAGTATAATATTTACCTTCAGAAATTAGGCGCCGCAGCAAATATTAATATTGAAAATTTCAATCAATTAATGGAAGCGCTTAAAAAGCAGCACGATTTCTTTGCTTCCATGGGTTGCACTATCAGCGACCATGGTTTAGAAGCATTTTATGCCGACGATTTTAAAGAAAATGAAATTAAGCTCATTTTCTTAAAGATTCATGGAAAAAGAAGACTTGACAAGCAAGAAATATCGCAGTTTAAAAGCGCAATGCTCTATTATTTCGCCCTAATGGACTATGAAAAGGGGTGGGTTCAGCAGTATCATATTGGTGCTATCCGAAACAACAACACCCGAATGTTTCGTAAGTTAGGACCCGACACTGGTTTTGATGCTATTGGAGACTTTGAAATAGCTCAAAATATGGTGAAATTTCTCGATAAACTGGAGAGTCAGGATAAACTGGCAAAAACAATTGTGTACAACTTAAATCCTGTTCATAACGAATTAATCCCTACCATTCTGGGTTGCTTTGGCGATGGCCGTATAGCCGGTAAAATGCAGTTTGGCTCGGGTTGGTGGTTCCTCGATCAAAAAAATGGGATGGAAAACCAAATTACCGCACTTTCAAATTTAGGACTACTTAGCAGGTTTGTTGGGATGTTGACAGATTCGCGCAGCTTTTTATCCTATCCCCGCCATGAGTATTTCCGCCGGATTTTGTGCAATGTTATTGGTCAGGATATTGTAAATGGCGAAATACCTGCCTCGGAATTACATCAGGCTGAAAAAATGGTAAAGGATATTTCGTATTATAATGCTAAAGAGTATTTTAAGTATTAATACCGTTTATTAAAGAAGTTGCTGACGCACATTTTAATTTGTGTATATTAACAGCACTTGTTAAAAACGTGCGTCAGTGCTTTGCAAAGAAATATAATTTTACTTACCCGTATTAAATTATATTTCAATGTCGTTTAGTTTAGGAATAGAATAATTAATACACACTTCGACTCGCTCAGTATGACAATAATTCCAGTTTGTCAGGCTGAGCGGAGTCGAAGCCTAACTCTTAACTAAACAACATTGATTAAAATTTACTGTTTTCTATATAAAGTAATAGCGGTGTCATGTTTTTTTTTCAAAATAATTTTAATATTGCCTTGAAATTAAATAAGGATGAATTCTTTTGGCATCCTTTCATATTTTCCAAAGGAGCATGGTTGTGTTATTCTACTAATTATTTGATAATAAAATGAGTATTCCCCTTGCAGATAATCATCATATCGATAAAATTAAAAAAGGGGATATTGGTGCATTCGAAATCTTATTTAAACAATACTATAAAAAACTATGTATTTATGCCGAGGATTTTGTGAAAGAGAAATCCATGGCCGAAGAAATTGTTTCGGATGTTTTTTATAAAATCTGGGAAAGCAGGGAAAATTTGAATATTACAGGATCGGCCCAGGCCTACCTTTATACAAGTGTTCAAAATACCAGTATTAAGTACCTGGAACATTTGAAGGTTTTGAAGAAGTACAATGAATTTGCAACCAATGCATTGCAAAATAAAGAACTTTTATATCCAACTTCCGATCAGTATCCAATTGCCAATCTAATATCACAAGAAATTGAAACTGAAATAAATCAGGCTATTGGGGCATTACCGGAACAATGCCGACAAATTTTTTGTATGCATCGGTTTGATGATTTAAGTTACGAAGAAATTGCTTCCAAGCTTGGGTTATCTATTAACACTATTCGTACACAAATGATGAGGGCCTTAAAAAAACTCAGGGAGAGCTTACGGGAATATCTTCCACTATTAGTAGGTTTAATCTTCTTTTTAATTAATGCATGGAAAATAACTTAGATAAAGATATTCCTGAAAACTTCGCTGATATTTTTTCTCAGGGTATTAAGCCCGAACAAAGAGAGAATATAAAGGAATGGCTTCAGCAAAATAACGAATCCCCTAAACTTTTATGGGAAATTAAGGATATTTGGCAGGCAAGCGCTACCACGCGGCATGAGAAAGATTATGATGAAAATATAGCCTGGGATTCTTTAAAGCAAAATTTAAAAATTAATAAACCTGTCAGAAAGCTGGAATGGCTAAAATACGCAGCCATAGCAATAGTGTTTAGTATTATTGCCCCACTTGTATATTATTATTTTAGCCAGAGTGCCCAACAAATAGAAGTCACCTATCAGGAAGTATTTGTTCCATACGGATCGACCTCCAAAATTGCATTGCCCGATGGATCATATGTTTGGCTTAATGCCGGAAGCTATTTAAAATATAGCAGTGCATTCAATGTAAACAACAGAGTTGTTGAACTTAAAGGCGAAGCTTTCTTTGAAGTTCACAAAAATAAAGAGCTGGCATTTATAGTTCAAACTCCTGGAATTGAAGTAAAAGCGATAGGTACCAAATTTAATGTAAAATCTTATCCCGAAGAAAAAACTATTTTCACTACTGTTGTAGAAGGTAAAATACAAGTTATAAATCAAATAGTGTCAGGTAAGAGTGCAAAAGAAGTATTTCTAACTACCAATCAAACAGCTTCATTTTTAAAGGAGTACACAAACCCTCCCCTTGTTGAGCCCCAGGTTATCAAATCTCAAAAGCAACCTGAAGCGGGACATGATAAAATACCAACACGCATATTAGGAATTAATTCAAGTGTAAATACCAATATTTTCGTATCCTGGCGGAAAGGGGAACTTATTATCGAACGTGAAAAATTAGGTTCATTGGCTATTAAACTCGAGAGAAGGTACAATGTTAAAATACAATTTTTGGATGAATCGGTTAAAGACTATGTTTTTAGTGGTATCCTAAAGGATGAGACTTTTGAACAAGTGATGGATGTTATTCGGTTCACTTCTCCTATCCGGTTTTCAATCGATGGAAACCTGGTCTCTCTGAAAGAAGACAAATCCTTGAAAAACAGGCTCAATTAAAATATTTAAAAAATAATTCATTTTCCTGTCACATTTTATTTTGGGTTGCCGGTCTTATTAGTATTGAACTAAAAAAGACGAAGGGTTTGCCTGATAGATTTAACGATATTGAAAGGATTATTCTCGATTACCTGGATGGTATTGCCACTCCTGAAGATTTAATTTTATTGAAAGATTGGATTGCCCTTGAATATGATAATAAAATAGAATTAAAACATTTTCGTGAACTTTATATCGCCACCAGTAGCCACAAATCGGGCTCAATATATAATGAAGATCTGGCATGGGGCGATTTAAGAAGTAAATGCCTCACTATCTTACCAAAAGAAAAGAGTACCCCTTCAAAATCTTTCTTTATCCCTTTCCTTAAAATTGCAGCCCTCATTATTTTTGTCTTTGCTTCTGGATTCTTTGCCTATCGTTTTTTTATTTCCGGAAACTCTTCTGATACAATTTCTTATTCAGAATATAATGTTCCCCGAGGTTCACGCTCGCATATATTTTTACCCGATGGAACATCCGTTTGGCTAAATGCAGGCAGTTCGTTAAAGTATAATCAACTCTTCGGGCAGGATAAGCGCGAAGTCTCCCTCGAAGGGGAAGCCTATTTTGAAGTAGTAAGAAATGAAAAGATACCTTTTATTGTGAAGGCAAGTGAGGCAACTGTAAAAGTATTGGGAACAACTTTTAATGTGAAGGCTTATCCCGACGAGAATTTTATTGAGACTACGGTAGTTCAGGGAAAAGTTCAGGTTTCGTCTCCACAAACCAGGAACGAAGGGCAAGAATTAATTTTATTGTTGGCAAACCAAAAGGTTAAAATACTAAAAGAGCAATCGGTTAATGAGCTACCTCAGTTACAAAAGAATAATATTGATACTACCGGGGATATTGCAAAAAAAATAACTCCTGTAGCGATAAATAAAGTAGATTTTTCTTCGAATATTATACCACAGGTTTATACATCGTGGAAGGATTCTCAATGGATAATTGAAAGGGAACAGTTAAAAGACCTCGCTGTAAAAATTGAACGACGTTACAATGTGCGTGTGGTGTTTAGGGATATAGAATTGAAAGAATTTGTATTTAGCGGTAAGCTAAAAGACGAAAGTCTGGAACAAGTGTTACAGGCTATTTCATCGGCTGCCCCCATCGAGTATTCCATCAAACAGAATGATATATTACTCTACCGAAATCAAAAATTCAAATAAAAAAAATCTAACTTTTAATAACAAATGCTAACTAAAACCATAAAACTTCTACCTATGAAAACCTAAAAAAAGAACCGAAAAATGCTGAAACATTTATCGGCTCTAATTAATTGTGTTTTATGAATCAACTCACTGCAAATGAATGATTCTTATGTTAAACATTAATCACCACAAATTTATGAAAAAAAAACTAACATTACATTACTTTCTTCGAAGAAAGAAAAACACTAAACTACTGGAAATCATGAGAATGTCATTGTTATTCATGTTTATCGGAATTTTTCAGGTTACTGCTTCTGTGTATTCACAGAATAAAAATCTTACTATTAAGGACAGTGATCTGACAATGAGAGAAGTTTTCAAGGAAATTGAAAACCAAAGTAACTTCAGGTTCTTTTATAACGATGTTCTCACGAACATTGATAAAAGAGTGGAATTGTCAGCCGATCAGGTTAATATAAACGATCTGCTCGATAATTTGTTAAGTGGTACAAACTTGTCCTATAAGATATTGGACAACGATTTGATTATTATTTCTCCAAAGGTTTTACTTCAACAAGTAAAAGTTACCGGAAAAGTTACCGATGCCGCTACTGGCGACGCAATCCCCGGTGTTAACATTATTGTGGAAGGAACTACATTGGGGGTTACTACGGATATGGATGGACGGTATAGCATCGAATTGCCTAGCCCCACTTCTACGCTGGTATTATCCTACATTGGGTATAATACAGAAAAAGTGGCAGTTGAAGGCCGTGCTCAAATAGATGTAACCCTTATTGCCGATATTCAAAAATTGGATGAGGTTGTGGTTATTGGTTACGGAACCGCAAAGAAAAGCGACCTTTCGGGTGCCAGTGTTTCAGTATCGGGCGATAAATTAAAAGGCTCAATTGGTGCAAACCTCGACCAGGCATTACAAGGTCGTGCTGCCGGGGTAACTGCAGTTCAAACTTCTGGTCAGCCGGGTTCCTCTGTATCTATCCGGGTTCGCGGACAAGGTACATTAAGGGCAGATGCTGCCGAACCTTTGTATGTTGTCGATGGCGTTCCTGTTCAAAATGTTAGTCAGAGCGGTCATTCTGTTGGTTTAGCAGCAGCAATTGGTAATGGAAGTGTTTCGACTTTTTCCGGATTATCTTCTATCAATCCTTCGGATATACTTTCCATGGAAATATTAAAAGATGCCTCTGCAACTGCAATTTATGGTTCTCGCGGTGCGAATGGCGTTGTTTTAATTACCACCAAGCGCGGTAAGGCAGGTGATGCAAAATTTTCGTACGAATACAATTATGGAATTCAGGAGCAGGTAAAACGCATTGACATTATGAATCTGCGCGAATATGCTCAATATAGCAATGATTATGCTGCAGAAATTAATGGGCGCGATCCTCGTGTTGAATTACAGGACCCATCTCTGTTAGGAGAAGGTACCAATTGGCAAAATGCAGTATTCAGAACGGCTCCCATGCAAAGCCATCAAATGAGTGCAACCGGAGGGACTGATAAAGTACGGTATTTTATTTCGGGTAGTTATTTTGATCAGGACGGAACTGTTATTGGGTCGGACTTTAATCGTTTTACCAGCCGTGTAAACCTGGATGCAGATTTGAAAAAAGGCTTTAAGATAGGAACAAATTTTATGTTCTCGCGCTCACAGGAGCATGTTGGTTTGAATAATAGTTCGGAAGGTATTATAAGCGTAGCATTACGCACCACTCCTGATGTGCCAATTTACAACACCGATGGGACCTATTCTGGTGATGAACGCGAAGGTTCCCCAGGAAATGTAAACCCAATTGGTAAAGCATTAAGCGAAGAGAACCTTTTAAAACGTACAAATTTTACCGGGAATATTTATAGCGATGTAACCATATTAAAAGGTTTGACCTGGAGGTCTGAAGTAAGTGCTGATGTTAGCGGATCAAACGCATATAATTTCACTCCAACATTTAAATATGGCTCTGTAATAAATAGTACAAATTCTTCTTCCCGGCAGTATAACCAAAATTTGTTCTGGCAGGTAAAAAATTACCTTACGTATACCAGGCAGTTTGGAAAGCACAATGTTACAGCATTGCTAGGTCAGGAAGTCTCGGAATGGATGTATGAAAACCTTCGGGGCGCAAGTTCCGGATTATCCAGCAACGACATCCATGAGCCAAGTTTGGGTGATGCAAAAACTATGACCATTGGTTCCGGCCACGGAAGCGGTGCAATGGCCTCTTTCTTTGCCCGGGGCAATTATTCTTTAAACGACAAATATTTTGCTACCTATACATACCGTCAGGATGGTTCTTCTAATTTCGGACCAAAAAACAGATGGGCTCCGTTCCATGCATTCTCGGTTTCCTGGAGAGTGTCGAATGAGGCCTTCATGCAAAGTATAAAGAATGTTGTAAGTAATTTCAAGATTCGGGCAGGTTGGGGACAAACAGGGAACGCCAATATTGGCGGATACCGCTGGGGTGCAGCTATTAATAAAATGCCTTCGGGCTTAGGACAAGGATTCCGTCAATCGAACATTGCCAATCCATTTATCACCTGGGAAAAACAAGAGCAAATTAACTTAGGTTTCGATATGGGCTTTATCAATAACAAAATTGAATTAGTTATTGACTTGTACGATAAAACATCTTCGGCAATGTTAATGGATATGCAGCTTCCATCATACATGGGAACCAGCGGAAACGGATCAATTCGTTTAAACCCTCCAATGGGTAATTTTGGTAAAATTCAAAATCGTGGTGTCGAAATTTCGTTAAACACCCGGCCAATTGAAGGGAATGTTACCTGGAACAGCGACTTGTCGTTAACTTTTAATAAAAATAAGTTATTGGGTTTAACTGGTACTCCGGCTGCACACATTGAAGGCTACGGACAGTGGACCGATTTAGTTAGCTTAACTGAAATTGGCGATCCGTTGTATAATTTCTATGGGTATAAAGTAGCTGGTATTTATAAAGACAAGGCTGATATTTTAAACAGTCCTAAGTCGAAAGCATATCCTGCTGATGGTAATTTTAACCGATCAAATACTGTATGGCCGGGCGATATAAAATTTGCCGATCTTTCTGGTCCTGCCGGAACACCCGATGGCGTTATCGACGAGTACGACCGTACCAATATTGGTTCTCCACTACCTGTTTTTACTTTCGGGTTTAACAATGTTGTTCGATATAAGGACTTTGAGCTAAATGTATTCCTGAATGGATCATACGGCAATAAGGTATTGAATTACGTGGGAAGAAGCTTAAGTGGAATGGAATCGATGTGGAATAATCAGCTTAGAACTGCTATAGATCGTGCAAAATCAGAACCAATTGACCCAAATAAAGCTTATGCACCAGGTCAAAATTGGTTTGACGATATTGACAATGTTCAGATAAAAAATCCAGGAACTAGTGTACCCCGCAATATAGCTGGCGACCCAAATGATAACACCCGTATTTCGGACAGGTATATTGAGGATGGTTCTTACTTAAGGTTTAAAAATATTACACTGGCTTATTACCTTCCTAAAAGTATTACTTCCAAAGCCAGGATAGAAACCTTAAAAGTTTTCGCCAATGCTCAGAACATGTGGACTATAACCAAATATACCGGATTCGATCCTGAAGTTGGTGCCAGCCAGGCCAATGATAATGTTAGTGGTTTGGATAATGGTCGTTATCCTTCACCCCGTATTTT
>JFJP01040146.1_pt1 | contig 11795 bp, 3 predicted proteins | sample 431651 | NCBI WGS metagenome assembly JFJP01 (sample SAMN02602958, study PRJNA72255) | Microbial mat metagenome, whole genome shotgun sequencing project. | biome: fresh water; feature: sink hole; material: water; isolation source: purple microbial (photo- and chemosynthetic) mats found in... | reverse complement strand
GTTGTTACCGGGGAAATGAAAATTTGGTATCCGGTTTCTGTTACTATTGATGGACCTCAAGTTGACGAATCTGAATCTACTTATCGTAATTATCGACTCGATGTAACTTTTACGAAAGGCACAAAAAGTTTTAAAGTACCAGGTTTTTTTGCTGCTGATGGAAATGCAGCCGAGACTTCAGCTACAAGTGGTAACAAGTGGCGTGCAATTTTTACTCCTGATGAAGTGGGAAACTGGAATTATTCCGTTTCCTTGCGTACAGGAACAGATATTGCCATAAGTTTTGTAGCTACTGCAGGTACATCTACAACGGGTGATGGTGAAAGCGGTTCGTTTGCTATTACTGCGGCTTCTTTTAATGAACCAGGTTTTTTTGCAAAAGGAAAGTTAAATTACGTGGGCGAACATTACGGTCAGTTTGCCGGAAACAAAGAGTGGTATGTAAAAGCGGGTCCCGGTAGCCCCGAAGATTTTTTTGGGTACAAAGATTTTGATAATACTGTTGACGGACCTAACCACAGAACCACAACTCAAAAAAGTGATGTCTTTTTGTCAAATCTCAATGGCGAAGCACTACATTTTTACACGCCACATGTTAAAGATTGGAAAACAGGTGACCCAACATGGAAAGGTGATAAAGGAAAAGGAATAATTGGAGCTGTAAATTATTTAGCTTCTATTGGGGTAAATACACTTTACATGATACCATTTACCATAAACGACGACTCCGATAATACCTGGCCTTGGACATCGAGAGACCTGCAAATGTCGTACGATGTGTCGAAGTTAGCCCAATGGGATATTGTGTTTAGCCACATGGATAAAGTAGGAATAGCTCCATTGTATTACTTATGCGAATCAGATAATTCGAAGCTGCTCGATAATGCCGATATGATACTCAAAAATCCTATTTACTATCGCGAATTAATAGCACGTTTTGGATATCATTTAGGGATGCGTTTTAACTTAGGCGAGGAGCTAAAACATACAGCCGTTCAACAAAAAGCAGCCACAACCTATCTTAAAAATTTGGATCCTTACAATATTATTGTTTGTGGTCATGGCAGTCATGTTAGATCCACACAATTATCAATTTACAATGGTTTATTGGGTCATGTCGATTATGATGGACCCAATTATCAACTTCATGAAGCTGACAACAAAGACCACCTTGATCTGATTATGTGGAGGACAAATTCGGCTACTGCGGGACATAAATGGATAGTTGCAAACGATGAGTCATACCAAATTGACAACTCAACTACTACAAAAGGAGAACCACGGATGTTAACTTATGCATGGCGCACATTTATGGCCGGAGCCGAAGGTATGGTTCAATATTGCGGTTACGATATGCCTGTTATTGCAGACATTACCCTCGAAAATTTCAGAAATATTGAAAATACCCAGAAAATTCTTGTCGCTGCTAAAAATTTATTTCAAAAACCGGAAGTAAATCCGTATTTGTATCAGATGAAAAATGAGAATGCCTTAGTTGGTAATCCTAGCGGCAACGATGCACCATTTTGTTTGGCCAAGAAAGATCAGATTTATGTTGTTTACAGATCGTCATCTTCCAATCAGAAGTCTCTTGATCTTAGCGGCGCAACTGGTTCGTTTAGTGTAAAATGGTACGACGCCCGCAATGGTGGCAACTTGCAAAATGGCTCGGTTACCACGGTAGTAGGTGGTAGCAGTGTTAATTTGGGCAATCCTCCAAGCAATGCTGCGGGTGCATGGGCTGTTCTTATTTCGAAGGATGAAACCTGTACCGACGAAAAAAACATTACATTATCGGTAGCCGGTTATTCTACAGGAAGCAGTGTAGCTGGTGCTGGGAAATACTGCGTTAATAAAAACGCTTCAGTAAGTGCAATTGTAGCTGGCGATGCCGAATTTGTGAACTGGACAGAGAACGGAAATCCGGTTTCAACCGCCAATCCTTATAGTTTTACTGTAACTGCAGATCGTGCTTTAGTAGCTAATTTCATTAAAAGCAGTGTGGTAACCTATAACATTACAACCTCAGAAAGTTCAAGTACCAATGGTTCAACATCGGGTGGCGGATTATACAAACAAAATCAATCGGTTACTGTTTCGGCAGTTGCCAAGCCTTGCTTTAAATTCGAAAACTGGACGGAAAATGACCAAATTGTTTCGAGCAATGCTAATTACACTTTTACAGCTACAGCATCACGCGATTTGAAAGCTAATTTCTCCACAAAATCATTTACTGTAATTGCCGAACCAGCAATTGGTGGAACTGTTTCAGGCGAACTGAATTATGTTTGTGGTGCAGTGATTAAAGTTACCGCAACACCGAATCCCGATTATAGGTTCGATGGGTGGTATGCCGGTAATACCTTAATATCTACCGAATTAACCGACGATATCAACATAGGAGATGATTATCAGCTTAAGGCTAAGTTTTCATCAACAAAAATGGCTAATTATCTCGAAGGTAGCACAATTACCTATTATGCACCGGAAATGAATGCAGCAACCCATGCTGCAGCTAAAAATATATCGATAGGTAAAGCAACATCAGCACCTGTTATCGATGGTAAAGACAATGAGGCAATTTGGCAAACAGCAACACTTTTCAAAGGTCAAACCATTGGAAAAGGCGCTGCTGAATCCTTGGTGTTGAGCAGCGAAGATGCTCAGTTAAGTTGGAAAGCCGCATGGGACAATACCTATTTATATACTATTATAAAAGTGAAGGACGATGTGATGGTTTGGAACGATGCAAACAGTATTTGGAATATAGATGCCATAGAGTATTATGTTACTAAGGATGCTATTGTAAACGCCGAAACTGGAAACAATTTGGGACGTACCACACAAGCAAAAGTGCTTTGTCAAAACATGTATTTAGCTTCACCTGAAGGTCGTCAAATTATGGAATTTCGTGGTACTGACATTACATCGCTGGCAGGTTCAAAAACACCTGCTGATGGAACCTCAGCTGCAAGAAGCTACGATGAAACCACAAAAACCACTACTTTTGAAATTCGTTACGAATGGACGAAAATCCTTGTAGGAGTCAATGCATTTACCGGCGTTGCCGAAAATGACAAAATTCGCATTGCAATGATGTGGAATGACAATGACAATGCTACAGCAAATACCCGTGATCATAAAGTTTTCTATGTTGAGAAAGCTGAACCAAATGCTGCATTATCGCACAAGGATTATGCTGTGGTAACGCTTAAAAATGCACCTACAGGACTTAAAAACACGAATCAAAGTATTATCAGAATTTATCCAAATCCAGCTAAAGGAATGGTGAATTTTTCAGAAGCTATTGATGCTGAATTTTATAACATCACCGGTCAACAAGTATTGAGCCTGAAAAATGCTTTAAAAGCTGATATTTCAACCTTGACAAAAGGCATTTATCAAGTTAAAGTAAACAAAGGTTTAACGTACAAATTAGTTGTCGAATAATATAATTCATTGCCTTCAAGCTATTAGGGCTTGAATGCGATTACTATTTTTAGATATTAATTATTAATAAGCAAATTTATGAAAACAACAAATCAAGTTAGTTTTAAATTTAAACTATCATTAGTGAAAATATTAAAAAAGACATTAGTGCTTTCAATCTGCTTTTTTGTGCTAAGCTTAACAGTTGTTTCTGCAGCGCCTGCTCCGTTAATTTTTAAAAAAGGTCGTATAGCATTGAGCAACGATGGCAACTCCTATGACAGTGATGATCACTTAGCAGTTGCAATGAAATGGGGAATATTTGCTGCTTATGGCGTACAGGATAAATTGGTTCATTGGGGTATTTGCGACAATATGCATTTAAACACTGCAGACAAATATCAAAATGAATTGACAAGCGGCGAAGGTTGGAAGTATTTTCCTGGTTTTAAAGATCCAAGTACTTTTCTATTTGACCTCCAAAAACAGATGCCGGCTGCTTTAGCAAACTTCAAAAAAGAGGCAGAAAAAAGCACAGCCGATGATCCTCTTTTCTTTATCTGTGGAGGCCCAATGGAAGCACCATGGCGCATGATTAACAATGTGGCTCCCGAGTTTCGTAAATACATAACTTGTATTTCGCACTCAACATGGAATGAAAATTTCAAAGAAACTAATTCTACACATACATGGGGTATGATGAAAACCGATTTTGAAAAAGACGGCGTGAAGTTTATTGATTTAAACGACCAAAATAAATATATTGGCACCGACAAATATGATTTCAGTTGGTTAAAAACTATGCCTGCAGGAACATGTATTAACCCATCGGCATGGGCTTGGATAGCTTCACGTGACACAAAAGGTGCAGATGGCGATGGGAAATGGGATTGCTCAGATGCCGGAATGGTATGGTATCTTCTCACCGGAGAAGATTATGGAACCGGACCTGGTTTTAAAGAACTTTTTTTAAATCCAATTTGTAAAGTTACTGATCCGGATGATATTGATGGAGATGGCATTAAAAATAATGTGGATAATTGTCCAAACAATGCCAATGCCGACCAAAAAGATACTGATGGTGATGGCAAAGGCGATGCTTGTGACAACTGTCCCAATTTGTCGAATGCCGATCAGGCTGATGGTGATGGTGATAAAATTGGCAATGTTTGCGACAACTGCCCGACTACAGCCAACGCTGATCAAAAAGATGTGGATGGCGACAAAATTGGTGATGTGTGCGATAACGATAGTGATAACGATGGTATTGCAAATGCAGTAGATAATTGCCCAAATACAGCCAATGCAGATCAGGCAGACCGTGATGGTGATGGATTAGGCGATGTTTGCGATCCTTTCCCGGATCTTAATGTAAGGTTTATTTCCGGCAGCTCCATTACCTATTATGCCGAAGGCAAAAATGCTACAACACACGATGCTGCAAAAAATATTTCGATAGGTAAAACTACTTCCGCACCTGTTATCGATGGAAAAGATGACGAATCAATGTGGCAAACTGCTCCATTATTCGAAGGTCAAACTTTGGGGAAAGGTGCAGCAGAAGCGTATGTTAATGGCAATGTGGATGCTCAGTTAAGTTGGAAAGCAGCATGGGACAATACCTATTTATACACTATTATTAAAGTGAAAGACGATGTGATAGTTTGGAACGATGCGAACAATATTTGGAATATTGATGCCTTAGAGTATTATGTTACTAAAGACGCTATAGTAAATGCTGAAACAGGAAACAATTTGGGACGTACCACACAAGCAAAAGTGCTTTGTCAGAACATGTATTTAGCTTCACCAGAGGGTCGTCAAATTATGGAATTCCGTGGTAGTGATATTACATCACTGGCTGGTACAAAAACACCTGTATTAGGTACTTCTGCAGCACGTTCTTACAACGAAACTTCAAAAACCACTACCTTCGAAATTCGCTACGAATGGACTAAGATTCTTACAGGTGCTAATGCATTTACTTCAGTTGCCGAAAATGACAAAATTCGTATCGCGATGATGTTCAACGACAATGACAATGCCGGAGCAAATGCCCGTGACCATAAAGTTTACTATGTTGAGAAAGCTGAACCAAATGCAAATTTATCGCACAAAGATTATGCTGTGGTAACGCTCAAAGATGTAGCTACAGGATTAAAAAATCTGAATCAAAGTACTATCAGAATTTATCCTAATCCTGCAAATGGTGTGGTAAATTTTTCAGAATTTGCTGATGTAGATTTTTATAACATAGCCGGCCAAAATGTTTTGAGTGCGAAAAACTGTACAAAGGTCGATATATCCTCAATGAAAAGTGGCGTTTATTTGATTAAATTCAATAAAATGTCCATGCAGTCTTTTATCAAGTTGTAAATATTTATTTTAAAAAAATCACATAATATGAAATCTAAAAAACAGATGAATTTTTTTATTAGAAATTCAAAAATAGTTGGAGCAATTCCTTTTCTGCTTTTTTGGTTGGTATCTCTGAGTTTTATGCAATTAAAAGCTCAAATGGTTACCGTTACTCCCGCCGAATATCCTGATGCTCTTACAAATCCTGGTATGGGATTTCGGCCGGATAGCCCAACCCCGGCGAACTGGAACGCTAAACCTTATACAACAATCGCTCGCGATTACATCGAATGGAATGTTATTAATAATTCTACAACTGATGGTGTACAAAAAATTATTGATCATTGCAACAGCAAATGGTCTGGCTGCGAAGCAGCGAACGTCAAGATTATTCCCCGTGTTATTCTGGATTGGCAAGGCAATGATTACTGGCCTTCGTATTTGACAAAGGGTGATTACAAAAGTGAGAAGACCAGAGAGGCTGTTGTAAAAATGATACGTATGCTTGGGCAGGCATGGGATAACGATCCCCGGGTTGCATGGATACAAACAGGCATTGTAGGTAAATGGGGTGAACAGGAAACGCCCAATGTGAATTCAAAAATGGTTGCCCCTGATAATTCAACATGGGCTTCAATTATGGGGAAAGAATTTGAGGCTGCCTTTCCAAACAAAATGTTATTGGTGCGCAATCAGACCGATTGGACGACTGAAGGTTTTACAAAGATGGGTGTTTATTGGGATTCGTATGGCCGCCAGGGGCAGTATAGTGGTGCATGGACTGATATCTTAAAACATAATGCGGCTGGTCGCCATTTTGTCGCACCGGTAGAAGGTGAAGTGGTTTACAATTCGTCAGTAACTGCAGTTTACATGGGATCAAGTCCAAACGAAACTTTAAGTAACCCAACTTTTTATAATTACTTAATAGATGCAGTCAAACAAACGCATTGCTCTGGCTTAGGCTGGATTTCGACTTACACTCCGGGTACATCGACTAATGTAGGTGCTAATCTTGTACAAAAGGCATTCGGCTATCGATTCAAAATTAGCGAATTTTCATGCTCAGCACGCACAGAGCCCGCAGGTACGCTTACAATGAGTGCTAAAATTAAAAACATTGGCTCTGCTCCGATTTATGATAGTTGGCCAGTAGCGTTTATCTTGGTAAATGAAACAACACGACAAATTGTTTATCAATCAATTATTTCCGGAATTGATATCAGAACATGGAAATCGGGTTCAAATTACGACTGGGATCCAATGTCAAACCCCAATGGCAGTAGAGTTTATAAAATACCTGCAATCGACAATGCAATTGGTGCAACAATTAACATTCCTGCATCCATTGCAGCTGGACAGTATTTGGCCGGACTTGCCATTCTCGATCCATCAACCAATAAGCCCGGTGTGTTTTTCGCTGTAAATAGTTTTTTTAAACAAAGCCAGAGTCAGCCACTATGCCGCATAGGAATTGGCGTTGATGTTAGCAACAATGTTCTCACCGGACCATTTGATCATCCGGTAAATGACGATCTTAGGTATTACAGCAAAGGAATTTTGCTTTCAACGCCCAAAGTCACCAATAAAAATAGAATCTACCTCTATCCAAATCCGGTAAAAGACCTATTGTATGTCGATTTTGAAAGCGCAGGCAACAGAAAGGAAATTCGAATTTTCAATACATTAGGACAACAAATTCATCATAACGTAACAGAATCTGCTAACTATAAATTGAATATGCAAACTCTGAATCAAAAAGGATGTGTTATTGTTCAAATTACTGAGGGTAATGAGGTTTCGAATTACAAAGTAATTATTAATTAAATGACCTGATAAAGAACTATAAACGCATAATATAAATTTAATCATCGATTGAAAAATTACTTAAAAACAAAAAAAAAATCTATTATGAATCACATTAAAAAATTCTTTAAGGTATTTGCCATTTTAGTATTGGCATTGTCTGCTAAAAGCACTATGAATGCGGAGACAGTAGGCGTGTTTTACGACTCGAATGTTGAACAAATTAAGTTTGCTGCCAACGATGTAAAGAAAGCGTTGGAAAGCAAAGGTAATACTGTAGAAATGTTTTCGCTAAGTGCGTTGGATGCAAACTACGCAAACAAAAAAGTAGTTATTTCATTGGTTGCAAATACAGCAATTACCGGAGTTTTTACTGGTCAAGGAGGTGCTGTTCCATCAGGCTTGGGTGTGCAAGCTTATGGCTTAAAAACCACTACAAATCCACAAAAATCGTATTGGGTATTTGGTGGCGATGTAAACGGAGCCATGTATGGAGGGCTCGAATTGGCCGAAAATATTACATACGATGGCTTAGCCGGAACTTATGACGATATGGTAGCACCCGACTTTATTCAACGGGGTGTTAAATTAAATTTACCCTTAGACAGAAGAGTCCCCACCTATTCAGGGTTCACGGCTAATACTTCCACCCAACATGCTGTTAAGGAAGTTTGGGACATGAAATTTTGGGAAGATTGGTTCGATCAGCAGGCACGAAACCGTTACAATGTATTATCGGTATGGGTTCACCATCCATTTCCTGCTCTCGTTAAAGTCCCTGGATACGAAAATGCTTGTTTGCCGAGTATCGAAGGTTTTTTTGGTTATGCCGATGCAACTTTAACGCATGAAAAACGGGTTGAATTCTGGCGTAAAGTTATGACTTATGCGCACAACAGAGGTTTTCAGTTTTACTTTTTCTGTTGGAATGTTTGTGTAGATTATGCCAAAGACCAATATCCTGCCATTACCGAAAGTGAGAGTAATGCCACTACACTCGATTATTTGAGTAAAAGTATGAAAGCCTTACTCGAAACCTATCCCGAATTGGATGGATATGGAATAAGTGCGGGCGATAATATGAATTTGCCAAAAGACTCGAGAGGTCCTTGGACTTGGAAAGCTTATGGAAAAGCAGCTTATGATTATGCTTTGCTGAACCCCGACCGTAAATTTACCATGATACATCGCGGTTTAGGCGCTGGTATTTTAAAATTGTACGAAGACTGGGGACCGCTTACAAACTTGCCTAATATGAAGTTTGAATATTCGGTGAAATATGCCAATGCCCACATGTATTCTACTCAAACACCAAGATGGTACGAAACCGATATGGCCGATGCTGCTGCTTCGAACCAAAAAACCTGGCTTACCTTACGCAACGACGATTATCTTTACAATGATATGGGCGACCCTGAATTTGTAAGAGGATTCCTCAAGGGCATTCCATACCGACAAACAATTAATAGTTTCTATATTGGCTCTGATATTTACCATCCAACCCGAACTTATTGGTGCAAAGACAATACCATGAATGGTCAACTTGAAATACAACGAAACTGGTATATTCAAATGTTATGGGGACGTACCGCTTACAATAAAAATATTTCGGATAATGTTTTTAAAAAATACATGGCAAATCGTTTCCCACAAGTTTCATCCGAAACACTGTTTAATGCTTGGTCTTTAGCTTCGCGGCAATTACCAAAAGTTCAGGAACTTACACAAGGCTCTTGGGGTTTGGATGCGCATTGGTATGCCGAGTCATCTACAGATGCAGGTAGTAACTACAGAGCACTTAATGATTTTATTGCTACAGATATCGCAAGAACTTCTTCTTCAGATCTTTGTAGTATTACAAAATCGGCCGCAGGAACCTGTGGAAGTGCAAAAAGTACATATATCCTTGCAGATGAAATGGAGGCCGATGGTAAGAGTGCACTTGCTATAATTAACGGGCTAAGTAGTGCTGGTAGTGCTGATCTTGAAGTCAAAATAAATAATATTAAAATACTTTCTTATCTAACCTTACATTTTGCACATAAAATCCGCGCTGCTACCTTTAAAAAAGCCAACCAAACTCAAAATGCACGCGATGCCATGGCTTTAGCGTATTGCTGGTGGATGAAATATTCAAATATGATGTTTTCAAAGTACACCGGCAATAAATTTAGAACGGCTAATATTAGCCCAGATTGGCATTTTTTAGATGCGAAACAATTAAAAGATTACACCGATCTTGGCGGTGTGGGTGTTCCTAATTGTGATCTTATTGAAGGTGGTGATCCTGACGATATTGATGGAGATGGCATTAAAAATAATGTGGATAATTGTACAAATAATGCCAATGCCGACCAAAAAGACACTGATAACGATGGTAAAGGCGATGTGTGCGACAATTGCCCAAATGTGTCCAATGCCGATCAAGCTGATGGCGATGGTGATAAAATTGGAAATACTTGCGACAACTGCCCAAACACAGCCAATGCCGACCAAAAAGATGTAGATGGCGACAAAATAGGCGATGTGTGTGATACCGATAGTGATAACGATGGTATTGCCAATTCTTTGGACAATTGTCCCAATACTGCCAATGCCGACCAGGCTGACCGCGATGGAGATGGATTAGGTGATGTTTGTGATCCTTTTCCGGATCTTAGCATTCTGTTTATTCCTGGGAGCAGCATTACATATTATGCCGAAGGAAAAAATGCCACAACCCACGATGTAGCAAAAAATATTACAATAGGCAAAGCAACTACTGCACCTGATATCGACGGAAAAGATGACGAATCAATTTGGCAAACTGCCCCACTTTTTGAAGGACAAACACTTGGAAAAGGCGCTGCAGAAGCTTATGTTGCAGGCAATGCAGATGCTCAATTAAGTTGGAAAGCCGCTTGGGACGAAACGGCTTTGTATGTTATTCTGAAAATTAAAGACGATGTGCAGGTTTGGAACGATGCCCTCAAAGGTTGGAATATCGATGCCGTTGAGTTTTATGTAACCAAAGATGCTATTGTAAATGCCGAAACCGGAAATAATTTAAGCAGAAATACCCAGGCCAAAGTGCTTTGGCAGAACATGTACACTGCCTCGCCCACTGGTAGAGCTATTATGGAATTCAGAGGTTCGGACGTCACTTCACTTGCTGGTACAAAAACTGCAGTTGTGGGTACCTCAGTAGAACGTACCTATGACGAGGCTTCAAAAACCACTACTTTCGAAATTCGCTATGAATGGACAAAAATTCTTACAGGAACAAATGCATTTACTTCAGTTGCCGAAAATGACAAAATACGCATTGCATTTATGTTTAACGACAACGATAATCCAACAGTCGATGCCCGCGACCACAAGGTTTATTATATTGAGAAAACAGAACCAAATGCAAACTTATCGCACAAAGATTATGCTGTAGTAACGCTCAAAAATACTCCTACAGTAATAACGAATACGCTGAATAATAGTGATATCAGAATTTATCCGAATCCGGCACAGGGCATAGTCTATTTTTCTGAAAATATTGATGCAGACTTTTATAATGTTACCGGACAATTGGTTTTAAGTGTTAAAAATACTGCAAAAGCAAATATTTCTACGCTAATAAAAGGAGCATATCAAATAAAAATAAACAATGCTTCAAGTTTTAAATTGATTGTTGAATAATAGTGATTTAAAGTAAAAAGATCGAAGAAACGAACATAACAAAATTTAAAAATTTCAATACCTTTGTGGAGAGTCTCACAAGTTAAGAATAAATTTTGTTATGTGAGTTCTTCTAAAAATGGATTTGGTATCTTGTAAGAAATCAATTCTTAATACAAGAAATACCCATGACCATAAATCCAATTTAGGGCAAACAAGGAGATGATTATAAATACGCAAAGAACAAATATAAACAAATGAAAGTCAAAAAATTGATTTTTTTTAAAACAGTCATCATTGTAGCATTTGCTTTATCCACAACTATTGAAAGCAAAGCAGTTTCTATTTCGGGTGAATTGAAAATGTGGCACAAAGTGACCCTTACTTTTGATGGTCCATTGACCAACGAAACGGCAAATCCGAATCCGTTTACTAACTATCGGCTCGATGTAACTTTTACACTAGGAAGTACATCCTATTTAGTTCCAGGCTATTACGCTACCGATGGAAATGCAGCCAATACAAGTGCTAACAGTGGAAATAAATGGCGAGTG
>JFJP01040145.1_pt1 | contig 11795 bp, 6 predicted proteins | sample 431651 | NCBI WGS metagenome assembly JFJP01 (sample SAMN02602958, study PRJNA72255) | Microbial mat metagenome, whole genome shotgun sequencing project. | biome: fresh water; feature: sink hole; material: water; isolation source: purple microbial (photo- and chemosynthetic) mats found in... | reverse complement strand
TGTTAAAAGTTCATCTAAAGCTATTTGAATGCGTTCGTCGGTGTTATCCTTGAACAACAAGTACAACGATAAAGGGTCGACAACGGAAGCGATGGCAAGTACCGCCGGGTTGTATTTCCAAATTTCCAAATACAAGTCGCCATGGTAGTTATTTGGGTTATTAATTGTGCCGTTCGAAACAAGTTCTGTAAAATGGTTCGCGGCAATTGCATACATAGGCTTTATAATTCCGTTTATGTTGGTATAACGTGCCAAGGCATTTATTTCAGTTGCAAAACCTATGTTTTTGGGTAAATTGCCTTCTGCATAATACCACTTGCTTACCGGATTTCTTAAAAAAGGCAAGGCTTGTTGCCAGATTTCGAGTTTTGTACCTTTTAATTCCACTTTTCGTTCTTTGCTTTCGGAAGTTTGGCATAAACCCAAAGCAACCAAATTTTCTATTGCCCGTGCAATGTTTAAGTACGAAGTTTGCAGTTGTTCGGCAATTTGTTTGTAGTTCAATCCGTTCAAACTTTCTTTTTGCAAATGAAAAAGCACCAGTAATTGTGCTGTCGGTTGCAAATACTCCAGTCGGCGTTTTTGGGTTTGTCCAAAATCTTTTAAATCGGTAAGCAGCGAGGGCAGAAAAGCTTGCCTGCCCGGTACTACAAAGTTTAATTGCTTTTGCACCAGTCTGTTTCGCTTATACGATTCTATTGCAGGAAAAACGATGATTACTACACATTTCAGTACCTTGTTTATGGTTTCGCAATGTTTCAAATATTGGTCGGGGCTTAATATTTCGGCATCCTTTTTCGTAATAAAAACCACCGGTTTACCTAAAATTTCCGCGAAGTTGAATTGGTAAATTTCGGTTAAAAAGTAGGGCAAACCTACTAAATCGGGTTGTGTTGCCGACCGCAAATTTAATTTTTGCCCAAAAGTAGTTTCAAGGTATTTCGTAAGCGTTTCCATGCTGTATTATCATTATTTTTGCAAATTTACAACACATATTGATAATATGCAATTTTATTGATAATTATCTAATATTTATACTGATAATCTATGATATTTTCATTAAATGACAAATTATTCAAATACTGATTATTTTAATTTTCTTAACCAATTAAAATCCGAAAAAATAAAGAACATATTAAACGCAGTCGCTAAGCAATTTGGAATTTCTTGCGACTTTGTCTAAGGATTATTTTTATAGTCAATAATTACGGTCTAAGAGAAATGCCATTTAAAACCTCTTGAAGCTTTGCCTCAATTTCATGAATTTCAGTTGATAATGGAAGTTGACTGCGTTCATAAACAATTAACCTTGAATCTAATTTAAGGTTTTCGCTATAGATTTGTAACCGCTTAATGTAATCATTCTTGTTTTGCATATCCGACCGCACAAAAACAGTTATTTGGATACCTTCCAAATCGAAATTGCAATCAACGCTTATTGTATGCTTGTTTTCAAGGCGAAAATCATGAACCAGTGTTACCTTTTGATGTATCCATTGAGAAGCACCCAGCGGGTTAATCTTGCTTTGAATGACTTTTATTTTCTGAAAGATGGCATTATAAATATTTCCACGCTCAAGCAATATGCGGTCAAGCGTGGATTTATTATTGATGAAAAAATTTAATATTTCAGTATTCATAGATATTGGTTTTGTAAAATTTAACATGGTTTCAATAAAATCAGTTGCAATAATAACATATTTAGCATTTGCTTGTATTGAATATTTACCAAATTGGTTCAACAATTCATTACCAAACGTAATATAGTTTACGTTGATAAAGCCATTGGATAGTAGATTATTATCTACATTACGGGCAGATAATACTATTTTTAATTCTTGCTTTTGTTCGACGTTTTGGACTTTAATAAATTTAGCATAGTCGCCTAAATCGTTATATAAATCAGCCCAAACTTTGTTCTCAATTGCAATAATATGCTGATCAGTTTCAAATACTATATCAATACGTTTATTGGAATTGGTTACAGCCTCCCTTTGCATTTTATAAACCGATATTTCTTCGGGAACGGATTGCATGCCTGAGCATATGAACAGTGATTTAACAAATAAATCTTTAAATCCATGATGGTCTTCTGTATCAAAGAAAAAAGCCAATATATTGCTCATTACATTTTCGAAATGCGGATAACCGGATATTTCCATGTAAGTGGGATTGACTTTATTCAACTTGCTTTCCAACAAGTTAAAATTATTGAAGAAAAATTCTATATCATTCATTTGTTTCATTATCATCAAATTAGTTTGTTTTATCCTTTTTAAAATTTAACCACATTACAAGTTATATTTTGGCTTTCAAAATATGTGGTCAACGAAAACCTGCGATACATTCGGTTACCAATTCTGCCATATTTTGGTTTTTGCTTCAATCTACTTCCTCAGGCAGTCATTTTTCGTTTTGGTTTATTTAATGCCGTTTAAACTGTTTATTACTTTTTTAAATACTCACCACCACCATTATCAACATCGTGCCAGTAGGTATATGAAACGCTCATTGTAGAAACTTCTGAAAGTAAGGTTCCGTAATCGTACCAATTTTTAATAATGTATTCTTCATCGAACTCATCTACAAATAAACCTTTAATTTCAGTTGAATTGTATGCCGGTGTATGGGCTTTAATCAATATACTTTCGGCTATATCAATCAATTCCTCCCAGTTTTCTTTCTTGCAATCAGTTGATTTATATATCCTGCCAATATGAATGCGTTTTGGGCGTAAAACTGTTTCGTTAAATTCGGTTCTATCTTTAAGCCGTGTTGCAAATGTTTGTTTTTCTGTTTTACCTATATATAGCAGCACGTCTTGGCCGTAAACCGGGTGTGCGCCATATATTTGATAAATACCGGAATCGGTTGCTTCATTTAACTTTTTTATGTTTACTTCTGAATATTCCATACTTACCCAGCCAATGTGTATTACATTCAATTTTTTTATCATATTGATTATTTTAAAGGTTTAAAGTTACGTTTCTATTGTTTATTTCCAAGTTTGCTAAGCCTTTGCATCTTCCACGCGAATTATTGACTTTAATAGTTTATTTATTTCGAAACTCCTGCCGCTCAACACCTAACGTTATCCTGTTTATCGAAACATTTATTCCAAATTTTTGATACCAATTGATAAAAGCAACAAATGCACACATTCGTAAATTGCAACATGAAAATTTGGGAAACCATTTCAATTTTTAGTAATAATATAATTGTTCTCTTTTAATTATTGCCAAAAATAAATGAAAATCAGTCGGTTTTTCTAAAACATAGTAGCCCAAGCCATTTTTTAATAAATGTAAGTGAAACTCAATATTACCATGCCCTGTATAATAAATAATTACTGGTTCGTATTTAAGTTTATATAAATAATGTGCAAATTCCAAACCGTTCATTCCGGGACGCTCATAGTCTTGTAATAAAAAGTCAATGGTTTTATGTTGCTCGAATATTTGAAGCGCTTCGTCGTTTGATGTGGCATACAGGAAATTAACATTTTTAAAATTGCCAAGGGTTTCTTGTTCGTAAGTTAAAATTTGCTTACTTGTTCGTATAGTAGCTGCATCATCGTCAAGTAACAAAACTTTAATATTTGGTAACCATTTTATTCGTGTTTTTTTTATTTTTCTTTTAATTGGCTTGAATTCCAAATCGGTAAGCCATAAGTATAATTGGAATAATCCTAAAGGGGGCAATTGGTCAACGGCTTCATAATAAGAAAGCTTAGGAAAACATTTCATAATCTTAATGCTTACTAACCGGGCTTGCTTTATTATAGCTAACAATAAATTAAGATCACTTGGTTTAGACATCACATAGGTGCATCTCCCCTCGGTTTCTATGCGCGATAATCTATCGGGTTCGGTATAACCTATTAAGTAAATTATAATTGGTTTAAATTTAAGCTTGTATAAATGCAAAGCAAACTCCAAACCGTGCATTCCGTGCCGTATATTATCTTGAACAAGTACATGAATTGTTTCATGCTGTTCGAACAGTTTTAGGGCATCTTCGTTGGATGTTGCATACAAGAAATTTATATAAACAAATTGTTCTTGTTCCAAGGTTAAAATGGTTTTAATCGCTTTTATTACAGGTGCTTCATCGTCGAGAAACAGTATGTTTATTTTTGGTAGCATTTTCATGTAAGTTTATTTTGATTTACGCTTATTCATGTTTTAACTTTTCGGTAAGCCAAGTATTCAACTTGAATAACTCAATTTTTGGCAAACTGTCAACGGCATCGTAAAATTCTTTTTCAGGGAAACAATTTACAATATTTGGGCATATTCTTTCTATTTCATGCAACATTGAAAGCAAATCTCGTAATTCGATTATTTTAAAATATACATACGATGCCCTGCTTTCAAAAATCATATCATTCATTGCCGGCGGTTTTTCGTCATCTATAAAATACACAATAATCGGTACTGTTTTTTGACGGTACAATTGTTGTGCAAACTGCACGCCGGTTGTTTCGGCTCGGTGATAGTTCTGAATGAGTGCATGTATGGTTTTGTTTTGCTCAAATAGCGTAAGTGCTTCTTCGTTTGATGTTGCAAACAGAAAATTAATATCCCGAAAATCGCATTCTTTTTCTTGAAATGAGTATAAAATACTCTTAAGCGCCCTAACGAACAATGAATTATTGTCGAGAAACAAGATGTTTATTTTGGGCAACGATTCTGTGTTTATATTTTCCATTTCTTTTTCATTTTTTTAGTTTCTCAAACGCTGCCTTGTCCTTAGTCGGACGAAGGCTGGTTTTTACTATTCCACCCCCTCCAGCAGCCATTTTTCGTTGTTATAAATGAAATACGACGGGGCATTGCGACCCAGCAGGGTTAGTGCCAGTTGGGTGCTTGGGTTAATGGCGATGTAGCCGGGTGAGGCGGTTTGGTGCTGCTCTGTAATTTGATATTTAACAAGGCTTCCGTCGGGTTTGCGGACGGTGAGCAAACTACCCATTTCGACGGAATGGGCAGTGCCAATACCAAATAAGCTGCCTAAATTGCCCGGCTTTGTTGTAACAGGGTCGTCAGATTTTTTTTTATTTCCAATAATTTGCTTTAAAATTTTTAGTCGAATAATTTAATATCTGCTTAATTTAAATTATCTCGTTTTCTTTTTAATGATATAATTGAAAGTTATAAAAAGAATAATAGGAACAAACAGTAAAATTATTAATCTTGCGTATTTATCCGGAATTAAATTATTCGAATAGTCAGTTGTGCTAATTAAATCTGCTAAAACGCTGACTATTGTAAGTGTTGTTAAAAAAAACAATGTTCGATTTAAAACATTATCTCTTTTTGTTTGTTCTATATTTGCAAAATCCGATTGGATATTTGAAAAAATTTCAAATGTACTCAACAACTTTTCCTGCTTCACACTTAATTTATAAAAATTCTCAAAATTCTCAAAAAACTGCATATCTGTAATATGAATGGAGCTGGTTGATGAATAATCGCTTAAATTTATTATTGTTGTAAGGAAAGTTTTTTGTTGGTTAATTTCAGTTATATCGCTAATTGTAACATTATTTTGTAATTTTTTCTTTGTAAGCATTACTAACTTTTTCTCAATAAATTTCTCAAAACTTAAAGTTATTTGTCTATAAACCGAAAGAATTTGAATCAAATAAATTATTGCTTCTTGCTCCGATTCATTATTTTCATTAGAAATTAACAAACTATCTATATAGCCCCAATAAAGAATATCATCGCGCCATACTAATTTCTCACTAATCTTGTAATTATTAATTACGTTCATTTGCTCTAACAATTTTGCTTCATTAGCTTCATTTGCATTGCAAATAAACAGATGACTAAAATATAATTCTTTAAAAGCTGTATCTCGTTTAGTAATTTTATATAACGTACTTCTGTCTATAAACTCTTTTTTCTCTAAATGAATTAGCAAAAGATTAATTTTATCTTTTAGATATCTATCATAATCAAAATTACATTCATTTATAACTTTAGATAAATCGGTATAATTAATATTTTCATCAAAATCACATTCAACATCTAGCCTAACAGTTATAAAACCAACTGAATAAAAAATGAAATAAAAATCTTTAAATTGAAGGGTACTAATAAAATTGATAATTTTTAATTCATTTTCAAATTCTTCTTTAGCATACAATTCAGCACTTTTTTGCCATTTTGCAAATACAACATCGTTTTTAAGATTAATTTTTATACCGTATCCAAATGAAAACGAACGAATTGAAAACAAATCAGTATTTTGAAATACATTACCTTCGAAATTTTCAAATAGCAACTGAATTTGATTAAACTTAAAATCCGAATTATTTAAAGATTTAAGATACGATTGGTTTAACTTGAAAAAATCGTCGTCAATACCAAATGAAACCCCTAAATCACATTGGTCTAAAAATGAAATAATCATAATGAGAATATTAATTTAAAAACTACAATAATCATCCCTACAATACTCGTTCAGTAAAAACTACTGCCTTTGTCGTTTATATATTAAAAGGCTAAAGCCTTTTTAGATAAATTCGATTGAGGCAAAGTCTCAAGCCGAACGAGGTTGCACAATCGCCATTAAACCTCCTCTTCAAAATCCAAGCCCAACTGTTTGGCTGCTTCTTTTGCCGATTTGTATTGTTGTTTGGTCTCGTCAATTGGGTTGCTTTCCGATGATTTTATGTTGAAACTTACTTCAATTTCAATTTTATTGCCGTTCATGGCAAACGGTGTTATAAAGTAGCTGAACAATTCGGTATAACGCTCTAATGGTACACTTCCCGAAATTTTTATCGATTTCAATTTCGTTATTTTGGGTTCTTCTTTGTTCGGAATTGGTACTACCGGTGTTGCTTCGTTGGTAGAAAAACCGGAATTATAAGCTAACTTTTCATCGCTTGCTTCTAAATTCTTCGGTTCGGGAATTGGCATTAAGGTTTTATCGACTAACCAATACGTGCTGTCGGTAACATCGAAAAACGGAACATTTTCTTTGAGATAATGCTTGGTGAAATTTGTGCCGTCGCCGGAAGCAATGCAAAACTCACCGTTAATGCAATACCTCAACAAACTTTTTGCTACGGCATCGATTCCGGTTATCATTGGTTTATCGTCGAAACGCAGGAATGCTTCATACACATCTTTTACTTTTATTGCCTGCGTAGTTTCAGGCAATAGCTTGTTATTCTTAAAGGTATTTAAACCAACCGATTCCAACAGCCACTCGTTCTCTTTTAATGCGGCTATAAGGTTGGTGTTTATCTGATTATCCAATCCGTCTTTGAACTGTTTGATTACAATATGTTCCGGGCCGGTTTTAGCCGAATATTTTACTACTATGGAATAGGCTGCCACCAGCGAATTAGCTGCCTGCTTCGATGCCTCGTCCATTCTTCGTTTAATTTCTTCTTTTTGGTCGCGCTCCAAGGTACCAACGTATTCCGAATTTATTTTTCGGCAGGCTAAAAATTCTCTAATGTCCGAATGCAATTTACTTACCGATATTTCGGAACATACCAAAAACAGCATGGTATTTCGATAAATACGTTCGCTGTTTCCTTTCTTGGTTGCTAATTTTTCGATTATCGGACGCGTATTTCCGTTGATGGTTTCAGGATTAGCCAAATATTTTGGACTTAAAATAATTAGCGTAGGCGTATTTTGCTCCGGAATATCCGACGACGGATCGATAAGTACATTAAAAAACTGAATTGCTTTTTGCTTTTCTTTAATGTTTGAAATTATTTCGGCATCAATATCGGTTGTTTGAATTTCGGATTTTGCCTGATTGATTAAAATATTGATATTGGGTTTGGTATGAAACCAAAAACGCTTTCCGGCACCGCCAATTTGTGCGTAGTATAAATAATAGGCATTCGATTCCAGTTCGTCTAACGCACCGTTAATACTGTTGTGGTTAAAGCCGTCGGGCTTTAAAAGGTGCAACTTAATATCGGGAACCGATACACCTTTGTTCGAGCCGTCGTTGCCGAACGAGTTCATTAATACTACCGATGCTATAGATTGTGTAAGGTAATGCTGACCGTATTCTTGTTTGTTGCCGTCGATTTTAAATGCATTGGACGACGAGCCTGCCACATCGGCTGAAATTACGGCATCGTAGCCGTTGCCGTACAAGCGTTTTAGCTGTCCGGTTATGGCATCGAGGTTTGCTAAATTAATATCGCCCGAATGAATTAACAGGTTATTGCCGGGCAACGATTGTTGGCGTTTCCACAAATCGCTTACAATGGCTGCCAAAAGCCGCAATACGCCTCTTGTTCTTTGGAAATCGTGATGACTTGCCCAACGAACCCTGAAAATATCGATTAGCTCGGGGTGAAACGGATACGATTTTATGATTTTTTGCTTATAGGCCGATTTGTTCGAATTTAGTGGCAACTCGCTTGAATATTGCTGATACAATTCCATGTATTTGGAAGCGGCGGCTTCAATAGCCGAAGCATCGCCAACCTCTTCGAACAATCGGCGACGGATAACTTCGTATATTTCTTCGTCGGCAACCGGTTGCGTATCGGCACCTACGCGGCTGACTCTTTTTTGCAGGCTGTTTAAAATGGCTTGCGCTTCGGGGGTATTGCCCACCTCCTGCGGACTGGCCGGCAAGGTTATTACCGCCACACAATGATTGGTGCCGGCAACAGCCTCGGTAAGTTCCTGCATAAAACTTATGGTTTGGTCGGCTAAACTGCTGTTGCCCACCTTGCGTGCCGATGCTTTTACGCAATAATCGGCTAACTCGTCGATTAATATTAACGCCGGTGTTGTTTGTTCCAGTATTTTTTTGAAAATACCTGCCGGTGCAATTAGCTGTTCGTCGTTTTTACGAACCAATTCATACGTAGAAGCACCGCCCAATTGATACGCCAATTCGCCCCAAATGGTTTGAATATGAATACCGTCGCCGGTGGTTCTGCCGTTGGCGGCATCGTTGGTGGTATTGGTAAAAACGGCAATGTTTGCAGTTTCGAAATCGGGCACACCGGTATAACTTAATAATTCGGTTAAATACGATGATTTTGCCGCACTTTTGCCCCATTGGCAAATGTGGTACAAGCTTATAAGTGCGTGGGTTTTACCGCCGCCAAAACCTGTTTGCAACGACATTACCCGGTTTTCGGCATCTTCGTTGCCGTTTAAACCTTTTATTACGGTTTTGCTTATGGCTTTAAGACCGGCGGTAAAGAATGTTTTCGAGAAAAACACATCTTTATTTTTATATATTTCGCGTCCGGTACCTAAGGCTACATCGCCTAAGTTAGCAGCAAAAACGCTTTCGTCCAAACGCCCTTGCTTAATATCCATGTGCGGCGAAACTACCCTAAACCAAGGCTGCAAACCGGTGGCTTTTTGCTTTTCGGCTTCCGATTCGGTTTTTACGGCATTGGTTTGCAATTGCTTAATTTCATCTTCCAGCTCGGTCATTTTGGTAAGCCGAGCAATGGTTTTCATGTGTATCCAAGCCTTGGTAACTTCGTCTTCGTCTAAAGTGCTGTAGTGTGCAATTTTGTTTCGTATATCGGTTATTTCGCCCAGCCACGCCGGCAAATCGCCGGTTTTTTTTGCAAAGTCAGAGGCAAGCAATTTTTTGTTTTTTATTGCAAACGATTTAAAATGCGGATAATCTATCATTTCCATTGGGTTAGTGCCGGCTTTCAACCCTTCGTTCCAATATTTCAGTTGGTCGGGCAAAAGGCACTGTATGTATTCGGCAGGCCAGTGGTCGCCATAATCTTTCATAAGTGTTATAACAATGTACGGACGAAATGCTTCGATAAAAAGACCTAATGCTTTTGATAAATTTTCGTTTTGCTGCTGACTGATTGCCATATTTTTAAAAAATTTTGAATAATTGAATGATGAATGCCTGAATTATTACATTGCTTAATGTCTAAAATCTCCCGTCTAATAGCTATTTTCACATTTCCAACTTGGTTTGTGCTGTTGGTGCTGCGGTATTTTTGCTTTCGCGAATTAGGCTGTCTTTGTTTGCCAACAGTCCGGCGGCTTGTTTGTGGTCGTCGGTGCCGGCGGGCAATACTTCGCAAAGCGAGGTAATAACGCGCCAAAAGTTATTGTCGGTTTGGGCGGCTTTTTTCTCGATAAATTGCAGCAATGCCGTTCTGTCGTTGCCTTTGTACAATGCCAAGGCTTTGTGTACTTGGTCTATTAAATTGGCATTTTCTTTTTCGCCCAAGTGTTTGTTTTCGGTGTTGCGTTGTTCGAAAGTGCCAAGGGTTTGTTTGTTGCCGTTTTTTACCAGAATATGTTCGGTAAATAAATCGTGAACGTTAATGCTTAGGCCTACGCGGCTAAATTTTACGGCATCGTCAAAGTCCGATTCGGCAAAACTGTAAAGCTGCAACCAGCCTATGTAAAATTTGGTAAAATCGTCGCCTTTGAAACCTTTGAGCAGCGCATTAAAAGCGCTTTCGCGTGCCAGTTCGAGCAGGTCTTTAACGGTAACTTCGGTACCGTCGGCTTTTTCGACTTTTTGGTATTGCCCAAACACACTAACAGCCTGCCCAAAACAAGCAGTAAGCAAATCGGCACCCCGGAAACCCAGTTCGTACAGCTTTTTAACTTCGTTTTCAACCGTAATTTCAATGGCTTTTTTAACCTCTTTGTACTCGCCAAAACCGCTGCGCTGAGCCGGTTTGCACGAAACGGTAACCGACGAAGATAAAAAAGCTTTATCAGTTTTTGTTCCGGATGTTCTCTCAGTATCAATTGCCCAACTTCCGGTTATGTTCATACGAGCACCTAAAATAGAATTACACAAGGTTGTCCAAGCTTCGGTGCTTTGGTGTGCAAACATAATGCTTACAATATCGGAAGTCTGATATTCAATTGCATCAAAAATTTGCAATAGTTTGGTCTCAAAATGATTATTTGCTTTTTCAAGACTTCCTTCATGCTGATACCTTAAAGCTGTACATTCCTCCATCTTTGGGGTTTGCGGTGTCGAAAAATTTAATGGATACAGTTCTCCCAAGCTTCTTTTGAACCAAGCATAAAAAAAGTCAGATAAGTCAGCATATGCAATTGCATCATAATAAGGTGGGTCAGTTACAACAGAAGTTATTGTTTTCTTCTCAAATTGCGATTTGTTTCCGCTTGTAGCATTATTTAAATCAACAGAAAAAACATTTTCAGATTCTGTTTCTATGTACCTTAAAATCCAGTCTAATTGATTAGAGGCACCACCAGTTGATGATGTAAATGGATTAGACTCAGGAAAATCAAAAACCATTGCAATTGCTTGTCTTCCAAATGGATGTTCAAAAGTTTCTGCAACAGTATTCCATATTCCAAATGACGTTGACCTTGATGCTACTCTATTAATTAAAATTCCCAAAAATGTGATAATTGATTTTTTATAATCCTTATTCAAAAAGTCAACATTCTTGCTAATAATTGTAATCTGCTTTATTAAAGTAGTTAAAACTAAGAATTGTCTATCAGTAAACATATTTCCATATTCAAGAAAACCCCAGCCACATAAATCAAATTGTTTGGTATTTCCAAAAGGCAATAATTCTTTTAAATCATTTTGAATAGAAATAGTTTTTAAAATGTTTATTTCTTCTATTGAGGGCAATCTATATTTTTTGCCATTTGATGATTCTATTATGACTGCAATTAATCTTTCCTTAATTCCTTTTTTGAGGAATTGTTGTTTTAATTCAAGATTAGATGTTGTATTACCGCAACAAGGACAAACTAAACTTTTTCTATTCTGAACAAATCCATCTACCTTACATTCACCAATTG
>JFJP01012354.1_pt1 | contig 11795 bp, 10 predicted proteins | sample 431651 | NCBI WGS metagenome assembly JFJP01 (sample SAMN02602958, study PRJNA72255) | Microbial mat metagenome, whole genome shotgun sequencing project. | biome: fresh water; feature: sink hole; material: water; isolation source: purple microbial (photo- and chemosynthetic) mats found in... | reverse complement strand
ACATAGACTTTGATGGATTTTCGCGCTTCATCAGGCTGGTGACTGGGGTAAAAAAAATTCAGGGTTCGGGTAACAAAGAAACCGATGAAATTTTGAGCAAAATTTGTGATGGTGATGCCAAAAGTGATCAGACTCATTGTTACGGGCGCAGAGAGAGAATCGGAGCGTTTTTGAATTACCAGAATAAAACCGATCAGCGCGGCGGCGGAAAAAATGTAGGTTTCAATGACAGAACCAAAGAAGAAGTGCGATGTGCTTAATCCAAGCAGGGCTGCGATCAGCAAGGCATAAATGGGGTTTTGAAACTGGCGTTTGATAAACACCCATGCCATAAAAACACAAAGCGCGCCTGCAAATGTATTTAGCAAAATGGCAGAAAGCGCCGGATTTTGGGTAAAGAGATTAAGCGCCCAGCCAAGCGGGCGAAAGATAAAGTATGCAAAGGGATGTGGTCCACGCATGTCAAATAAATATCCGTCTGGCGCGGCGATGCGCTGCATCCAGGGGTAGTTATCGGCGTCGAGAAAATTATCCGTGGTGTCGCTGTTTGCAAAGTTGAGCCGCAATCCAATAAATGTGTACACAGCGAAGAAAACCACTGCCAGCGCAATGCCGGGCGCATGTTCACGCAGCGCGGACAAAATTGCGGCGCTGTTGTATCGAATTTTCACAACAGGTATTTGCGCTCTGACAGAGGTTCCCCAAAGCGAATAGATCAAATATCCCAGAGCGACGGTTGAAAATGCAATGAGAAGTATTTGATCTATTTTAGGACGTTCTGCCAGGTTGAGGAATAAAATATTGAACGCAACGGAAATCGTTAACGCAAGCAGGGTGGAGAGGAAAGCTCTAAGGGGTCGATTCATTTTTGGGAGCGGGACACAGGCTCAGGGTTGTCAGGCGGCGGCGAGGAATGGATTGAGTCCGCGCAGGATGACAAGGATAAACCATCCATTGTTGATCATCATCATTACGACCAAAACAGCCAGCACAACTTCAAACCAGCGGCGTCCTGCAAGTTCTGAAAAAGCCAGCGCGACAAAGAATATCAGCAGATATGTCCAGTAGGGTGAGTAGAGGAAAAGTTCTGTGCCGTAGTTCATGTGCAGGATGTAGTTGAAGGCGACGCTTGCAAGCAAGCCCAGCATGAGCGGAACGTGAATTGAAGTTCGTAAGTTTTTGAAAAAATAAAAAAGCGCGCCTGCAAATAAAACCAGCCAGAGGATAAGCGGCGCATACGCGGCCCCGTTATACCAGGCAAGAAGGTGATCTTTGTAGTTAAAGGTTTCGTAGGTATTAATGGGGTCCCTATTTTTGCTGTCAATACGTTCAAGCGGCGTGGGCGCTACAACGCCATAGAGGAAAATGACGCGCCCCACTGCGCCCACTCTTTCAACCACGCGCTCTGACGGGCTGGAGTAGACGGGCGCAGAAAACCGCCCTTCAAAAGCCAGGTCTGCGGGGACGAAGAAGAAAGTTTGGTTGCCCGGGTACAGCACGCTGACAAATGCGGTAAGCGCAATGCTTGTTGCAAGCACAATCATGCCGTAATATACAAGCCGCCAGAAACCGAATTTCTTAAAGAATAAACCGATCATGCTTTGGGCTATGTTGGTGACGGTGACGCCAAACACAAGCAAGCCCGCCGGCACAAGCACCCAGAATCGTTTTTCGTCGGCTTGAACGAGGAGGAAGAAAAGGATAAGGGAGGTCATGCCGAATGCGTAGGTTTCGGTCAGTGAGCCAAATAGTAAATGCGCGGCGGTTGAACCAAGCATGATTGCAAATAGAAACGCGTATGTGCTTTTTTGAGTTGCGCGTTTAACGAATAGCCATGCCATGAACACACATAATCCATTCATCACGGCGACGACGATCATGGGGGCAAGGTACCATTTTTCAGCCAGGAACAAGCGCACCAGGCTGACCATGGGGCGCAGGGTAATTAATACAAGCGGATGTACGGCGCGATTCACATCGCGACCTTCAGGATACCCAAGAATGGACATCCACGGTCCGGCGTCGGCTTCAAAGATTACACTGTTAAGGCTGTACATGGGATGATTGAGCGCGCGCGCCAACACAAGGTTAATCAGAAAGAAAAATGTGCTTGCATAAATGCCCGGCAGGTTGTTTTTTATAAAAGCAAAAAGCCGTGTTTGCTTGAAAGCCTGATAATATCCACGCGCTTCAAATTGTTCGAGCAAGGGAATACCCCATGCTCCGCCGACCAGTACGCTTGCAAGAAACATACCAAACCACTCAGCGGGAATTTGAATATAAGCCGCTGAAAACATGGCAGGATATTGCAAACAGCCGTAAATCATTGCCGCAAGAAAGATCGGCAGGACAGCGGCGAAAAATACACCGACAGGGTTGCTCAGGAAACCGTCGTGAAAGGAATGGGACGCGCGGCGCACGAGGTAATATCCAGCAATACTGCCGGCAACAGAGGCAGTGATCGAAAAAGTGATGATGTCGAATCGTCCCTTAAACACACTGCCTAAAAAGCCTATCGTTGCATAGATAAAGAAAACGCTCCATAAAAAGCCGAAGAAATAATGCCACATGGAATGTGAAGATCGCATCCGCTCGAAGGCAGAGATGGCGGGAAGCATGAGTGCAAACAGCGCAATGGCAACTGCGCCCATACCAAGATAATACACGCGCGAGATGGCTGACGGCAGCGCAAATACAACTGCGCCAAGCGCCGCCAATGCGCCAAACAAGATTACAACGGCGAGCTGTCTTTGTGTAAACCATGCCCAAAGCGCAGAAGATACCTGAAACAAAAGGAAGGCAATTGCAAGCGTCGGCACCGCAACCAAAAAGGCGCGATCCAGGGTGGTTTTGTATTGAGAGTAGCCAAAGAAGATCACCGCCGAAGAAAAACTGGCAATAAATGCAATGAATAGACTTGCCCCCGCTCGAAATAGAAATTGCAATAATTTCATTTGTTTATCTCCTAACTCAGATAAGCCGAAAAAGATTTAACCACGGAGCGCACAGAGTCCACTGAGAAACCCATTAAAAACTCCATAATCTCTGTGGTGAAGATTTTTTTGCTTTTTGTGCAAGAATTTAACTTCTAAGTTCCTAACTCAGATAAGCCAAAGGTGTAAAGCGAGAAGAAAAATACAGACCCTAAAGATTTGTAGCAACGTATTGTTCGAAATAAGAACCTTTAGGGTCCTGCTTTGTGTCTATTTCAAAGAGCGCGTAAGTTCGAGAAACTCAGTCCATTCTTCTTCAAAGAAATGCACGGTTACATTATTCAACTCAACATGGTAAGTCACTTCACCATCCGGCTCTTCTGCTTTCCATGCGATGAAATTTTCGGTCTCGGCGATGGTTGTGGTCTGCGGTTCGTTATTATTGCTCATGTAATTTCTCCTGGTTATATAAATTTCAATCAAATTAAAATGGGCGCTGGAGCGCTCATTGCGTTCAAAATGTAAAGGGGCGATCACTGCTCTTTGTTGCGATTCGGGTTGAGGCGGCGCAGCAAGCGGCGGATTGAGACGAGAACTCGGGACCCGGGCGGGGGTGGCGGCTGATGAATTTCCTCTTCAGTCCAGGGGTCCATATCCAGCATTTTCCGCATGATGTATTTCCACAAGAGCGTGGCGGTGGCAAGAATTGGAGCGGCCACAACAACGCCAATCAACCCAAATAAATTTGCCGCCACAATTGCCGCCACAAGGACAGCGGCTGGATGCACTTTGAGCGAGTCGGAAAGGATGCGCGGGGAAACAATATAATCAAAAATCTGGTCAATGACAAGCGCTATGATCAAAACCAGCAGGGTGTAATAAAAAGGCGAGAGCCCGAAGAGTTTGTATGTTTGAAAATAAGAGACAAGGACAAGCACTGTCCAGTTAACGGCGGGACCAACGTAGGGAACAAAGCGGGCAAGCCCTGCCACGAGCGCCAGGCTGAGAGCATAATGCACGCCCAAAACCGTAAGTATAATGGAATACACAACCACGGCGATCACGAAGATGATGATTTGCCCGCGCAGGAAGGCATTCCAGGTGCGTCCCAATTCACGGGCCAGCCGTTCAAAATCATGAGTGTAGCCGGGGATTTCCAGGGGAACAATTTGACCGCGCAAGCCGCCGCTTTCTGCAAGCACAAAATAAGAAACAAGGACGACAAAAAATGTCCAACCAAGGAAATTGGCCGCGCTTCCAGCAACCGTGCTAAGCAATGTGCCGGTACGGCTTAATAATGTCTGCGCCATACTCAACGCCTGGCTGCTGATGGCTTGCAGATCAATCACACGAAAATCAATTTTGAAGGGGCCAAATTGATAAACCTGACTGGAAATATTTTCAATGAGTTGCGGCAGGGTCGTAACGGCATTTTGCACAATGTTGATCAGGCTTTGCGCTTGTTGCACCAACCCTACGCCGCCAGCGGTGAGCAGGCCAAGCAACAGAAGGATGATCACAAAGTAGATCACGCCAACTGCCGCGCTCCACGAGAAGCGTAATTTGCGTTGCAGAAATCCGGCGAGGGGGTGAAATAAATACGCCAGTACAAGCGCAATTAATAATGGGGTAATAATAAATTGGAATTCAACCAACAACGCGCCAATGATCACAACAATGGTCAGCGCAATGACGAGTTTTGTGTTTGTACCCCAGGTTGGGGACGTTGGAGTTTGAGATTGGGTCATAAAGATGTTTCCATTTTTTGCGTGGGTGCGTTTTTACAAAAGGCGTTTCGGTAAGCATGTCAAAAGTCAACCTTGGCATACGTACTTTTATTCTATCAAAGATGGGTGATTTTACAACATTAAATAAAAATACCCCGCGCAAACCTTGCGGGGGGTATTTAAACTTATGGTTGAATTACGGGCAGCTTGATCCCAGCATTTGGGCAATAATACTAAACGGGAACATGCACCAGCGCGCTCCGGTTGGATCTGCATCTACTATCAAAAACACCACAATACAAAGACATATAAACAGAAATACGCCGCCGCCAATGAAAAAGGGCATTAGGTTCGTCTTTTTTGCGGGAGTGCTTGAAGGCATACTTGAATACACAGGCGGCGCGGCGTGGACTGGAGCAACGGCGGCTGGCTGAGCCACTGGCTGGGGAGTTGCCCTTACCGCGTGTCGCGGTGATGCGATGGTTGCGCCTGGGTCAAGGTTGATCACATCGTACATCAGCACGATTTGTTCGCCAAGCGATACCACATCACCGGGCTTGAGTACCGCCGGACCAGCAAGACGTTGGCCATTTACAAAAGTGCCGTTGGTGGAACCAAGGTCTTCAAGCACATACTTGCCGCCTTGAAATGAAAGGCGGGAATGTTTACGAGAGATTTCGGCGTCATTGATCGCAACACTGTTGGATGAATCACGCCCAATGATCAACTGATCTCCCTCGAGCGGGAAGGTAACACCCGGCGTAGGTCCTGACCGCATAACAAATTGAAATTGAGACATCTTCTTCCTCCAAAGATAAAAAATAACAAAAGTAAATTCGCCTTAGTGTACAAGTTTCAGGCTAAAAAGTCAAATTATTGTCTTTGTCTATTTTTGGGTTTCTTCAACCTCTTCCGTGCGAGGCTGAGCTTTACCCGAGGTATAAGGCAGAAATACCGAGAAGACCGTTCCGACGCTGATCTTGCTCTTCACTTCGATCCGCCCGCCGTGTCCGTGGACAATTTGTTTGCAGATCGAAAGCCCCAATCCGGTACCGGCCACGCGTGATTCATGCTCGCGCACACGGAAGAATTTTTCAAACAGGTGCGGCAGAGATTCGTCAGGAATTCCCAGACCCGTATCCTGGATAAACAGGACAATCTCTTTTTCATCCACTTCTGCGCGCAACATCACAGTTCCGTTGGGACGGTTGTATTTAATGGCATTGCTCAACAAATTCAATAGAACCTGTTTTATCTTATCGCGATCCGCATCCAACATGGGAAGTCCTTCGGGCGACTCCACGCGGATTTGAATATTGTTTTCCAGCGCCTTTGAAGACATGACATCTTTACATTCGTAGAACAAATCAGCCACGCTAAAACGCGTCTTGCGAAATTGCACGCGCCCCGACTCCAGCCTTGCGAGGTCAAGGAATGAAGAAGCCAGCGCGTTGAGGCGCATGGTTTCGCCATGAATGTTATTGACAATTTGATCGCGTTGTTCCTGAGACATTTCAGGACGCAGCAACAAATAGGTGGCTGTGCTAAGAGATGACAGCGGCGTGCGTAACTCATGCACAAACTCTGAGATTAAATCTGACTGTTGGAATAATCGCGCGTTTTCAATGGCTACTGCGGCTTGCGCGCCCAAAACCAACAGCATCGATTCGTCGTTGTCGGTAAATTTACCCTTGGGTTTGTTTAACGCCTCCAACACGCCGACGATTTTATTTTTGGTTACCAATGGAATTCCCAGAATCGATTCTGTGGAAAACCCTGTTGTCTCTTCCACGCTCGAGAAAAATCGCGGATCTTTGTGCGCGTTTGTGATGCGTACGGTCTGGCGATTGTTGACGATCCAGCCTGCGATGCTTCCTTCCAACGGAACGATGATGCCGCGCCGCGTGGATTCATCCATGTTCGTTGCCACCTGAAAATATAATTGGCGCGATGTATCGTCATACAATAAAATGGACGCGGCTTCTGCGCCGCTGATTTCTGCTGCGGCGTGGACAATGCGCGAGAGCAGAATATCCAGGTCAAGGGTGGAGGCAAGATCGCGCGCAATATCAATTAAACGGCGATAGCCATCCAGTCGTTCAGTTTTTACTTCAGCCATTTAGCACCTTCTCTACAATTGCCGGAAGAATCAATGCCGCATCTTCCAGAATTTCCACATCTGCGCGGACATTTAAATAGGTCGGCACATTGTTGACAATAATTAAATGCGCGCCGCGATCCAATGCCTGCATGGGTAACCCAGCCACGGGTAAGACTTCGAGCGATGAGCCGACCACCAGCATCAGATCACATTGACGCGCTTCACGCTGCGCCCTGAACCAGGCCGCCTGCGGCAACTGCTCGCCAAATAGAATGACATCTGGCTTAAGGATTTGTTTGCATTTGGGGCAGCGTGGGAGACTGCCAGTTTCAACAAACAAATCCAAATGAAGCGCAGCCTGCACTTGATGATAACACTGGGTACAGGTTAAAGTTTGCATGGTTCCGTGCATTTCGATTACAGTTTTTGATCCCGCCTTTTGGTGAAGCATATCTATATTTTGGGTGATGATGGAGTGGATATGCCCCGCTTTTTCCAGCCCTGACAGCGCAAGATGAGCGGGGTTGGGCTGGGCTGTATATATTTGTCTTGCCAACGGGCGGAACCATTCAAAGAATCGTTCTGGCTCTGTGCGAAAGGTGCTGAGCGAAGCCACTTCCATCGGTTCATCGCGCGACCATAATCCTGTTCCTGTGGATCGGAAATCAGGTATGCCTGACGGCGTGGAAAGCCCCGCGCCCGTCAGAGAGACAGCATGTTTTGCTTGGCGGAATAAATCCGCGGCGAAATCAATGGCTGCCTGCGTCTGAGGGGGGAATGAGGTCATTGCGGTGTCTTTTCACGTTCCAGGATGACGTCGGCAAGTTTTAGGAATTGCTGGGAAGTCATGTTGGTTGGCTGGCAGATCACAGCGGGCGTTTGCAGGCGCGCTGCCTGCATGAAAGCCTCGGGGGCTGGCGTCAGTGTGACTGCAATGGAATGTCCCAGTTTTTCCTGTACCTGCGATAATTGCATCTGCGATTCGCTGCGCATACGGTTGTTCAGCGCTACGTGAATGGTTTTTCGATCAATTTTGAGATCTGCAATATCATCAATTAATAGTTTACTGTGTTGAATGGTGCCTGGCGCGCCTTCAATCACAATAATACATTCACTACACAAGGGTAGAATTTTTTGCACAAATGCGGGCAACCCATTGCCCATGTCTAAGACAACGAAACGGGCTAATGCTGAAAGGCGCGCAATAATTGTTTCATAATTTTGAACTTGTGAAGTTAAAGTCACATCACGCGGATTGTCTGAAGCAAGCAAAAGTTTCAACCCAGAGTTGTGCGGAGTGAGTGAGGATTCCACTTTTTCGCGGGTTATCTCTGCCACAGTTCCCTGTAAAAGTTCGGTCAACTTCTTTTGATTCTGATACCCGAAGTCCATGCCGATTGTGCCCTGCCCTGGCGTGAGTTCGGCAAGGATAATATCTGATTGTGTGCGGGAATAAAGACTCGCCGCCAAGTTTGACGCCAGTGAGGAGACGCCCAATCCGCCGCGGGCAGAGAGCACGCCGATCACATATCCATGATGTTCTTGTGAAGCAGTAACGACTTCACTTGGTTCTTTCTCTTTTTGCGCAGAACGCGCAAGCAATGCTTTTACATGCGCCTGCAATTCTGTGGGGTGGGTGGGCTTGGTAAGATAATCGTCTGCGCCCACTTCAAAACCTGTAACTTTATCGTCCAACTGCGTTTTTGCAGTGAACATTAATATTGGAACAGTCAGCGTGACAGGATTTTTACGCAAGCGGCGCGCGACTTCGTATCCGTCCATGTCGGGCATCATCACATCCAGCAGGATCAGGTCCGGGCGTTCTTCAAGCGCCTTTGCCAACCCCTGTGATCCGTTTGAGGCGGCGCTGATCTCATATCCCTGCCTTTGCAGCATTAGCCCAACAAGTCTTAGTGTGTCTACATCGTCATCAATGATTAGGATTTTTTCTGCCATGGTTTCCTCTGCCAGATAAATACAATCTGGTAGGTTCAATTATAACGGACAAGCCACCATAATTTCATTAATTATCGGCAGATCGCCACTCTGGAGGCAATCAAATTGCCGATTGACATTTCGGACAGTAATGGTAGTATTGACAAATTTAATTATATGGGTGCATTTCAAATGAGTTGAGAGAAAGCCGGACCATAAAAAAAACCGTGATTTCCATGTTCTCTGTGATGAGATGTCTTCTTGTTTTTCGCACAGCGTAAGCATTTCATCTTTTAGACGCTAATATACTTTTACGGGCTGCACCCTCCTTCTACTTAATATATAAAAGGCAATTCTCATGACAAAAGACCCTGAAGATAAATATGTTGGAAAATTGAAGATAAACCAAAACCTGTTGCTCGCCATCATTAGTGCAATCACCACCATTGTGGCAGCAATCATTCCCTGGGCTTTGAGTAAATACGAAGCGCAGCCAGAGCCAACATCTCCGCCAATAATATTTACCGTCACGAGTACAGCGGGCGAGCCTGCGTTACCGGATGTTGCGACACCCACATTGGAAGCAACCGTTCCACCTTCCGTCGTTCCATCATTCACCCCGACGGCAGATGCCCAAATGGGCATTTTTGATGTGTATCTCGCCTATGACGAAAGAGGTGATTTTCGTTCAACGAGTTTCCAGCCCACACAAAATATATTTTTATTCTTTAATCTCAACGATCCATTGAACCGCAATATTGTAAAAACTGTCTGGATCGCAGTGGATGTGGCTGGGTACCAGCCAAATACAATGATTGACAGGTCAGAGAACAAAATAACTACGCCCAGTTTTACCATGCGAACCAACAGAGGCGGCTGGGATGTTGGGAAATATAAAATCGAGTTGTATTTGAATGGCACGCTTGACGAGACAGTTGAATTTGAGGTAGCCGAATAAGAAAAACAGCCTGTTGTGATCAGCAGGCTGTTTTTCTTTAACATCCCATTAATAGATAAAACTCTCTTTATGGTATATTCCCATCAATGTCTGAAACAATTCTTATCGTTGAAGATGAAATATCCCTGCAAGAGACCCTTGCCTATAACCTGAAAAAAGAAGGCTATACGGTGGAAACTGTTGGGGATGGACGCGCTGCGCTTGAAGCGGCCCGGCGCTTGAAACCTGACTTGATCGTGTTGGATATTATGCTGCCCGAAATGGACGGCTTTGAAGTAGCGCGCATTCTTCGCAAGGAAATGTCCACTGCCATTTTGATGCTGACCGCGCGCGATGATGAAATTGACCGCGTGGTGGGACTCGAAGTTGGCGCGGATGATTACATGAGTAAACCATTTTCAATGCGCGAACTGCTGGCGCGTGTCAAATCACAACTTCGGCGCGCGCGTTTACTGCGCGAAGAAATGGGCAAAGCCAAAGACGCAGACTCGCCGCACGAAAAATTAACCTTCGATAACCTCGTCATCAATCTCACCCGCCGTGAAGTGCTTCTTAATAATGAACCATTGCAGATCAAACCGAAGGAATATGAACTCCTGCTCTTCCTTGCCGAACACCGCCGCCAGATGCTTTCGCGTGAATTTATCCTTGAGCGCGTTTGGGGTTGGGATTTCATCGGCGACAGCCGCACAGTGGATGTGCATGTCCGCTGGCTGAGACAGAAGATCGAAGTAGATTCCTCAAGCCCCATCCGCATTGTGACGGTGAGAGGCGGGGGATACAGATTCGAGGGTTGAACATTAAACGTTCAACGTTTTTATGAACACATTATCAATTGTCTTTTTGATCTTTGCCCTCCTCCTTGCCGCGTGGTTTGCGTGGCAATATTATGATTTAAGACAACGTGTGGATGAATATGCGCGGCTGGTGCGCGTCTCGCCCGAAGCGCTTTCCGCAGACATAAAAAAAATTGAAAACCTATCGAACGCAATCGTTTCACTACAAAATACGTTTAACGTTGAACGTTTAACGCTAAACGCAGATAACGATCGCCTCTCGACTGTGCTTGAACAACTCACCGACGGCGTGATTATTGTGGATGCTATTGGGCTGATCCAATTTGCGAACCCTGCCGCGCAAAAACTTTTTGAAACCTCCAACGCGCTTGGGCACAGCGTCACCGAAGTCCTCCGCAACCATCAACTGGTGGATGCGTGGCGGCGTTGTCAGCAAACGAATGAAATGCAAAGCGAGACGGTTGAATTGCCAGCGCGCCACCAATTTTTGCAGTTGATTGCCATTCCCGACACACACGCAAGCGGAAGCCTAATTCTCGCGCAGGATTTGACCCGCGTTCGCAGGCTTGAAACTGTACGGCGGGATTTCATCTCGAACATCTCGCACGAATTGCGGACTCCGCTTGCCTCGCTCAAAGCGTTGACCGAGACCTTGCAAAACGGCGCCCTTACCGACCCCGATGCTGGTCCGCGTTTCCTGGGCAGGATCAACGCTGAGGTGGACGCGTTGACGCAGATGGCTCAGGAATTGCTTGATCTCTCGCGCATTGAATCGGGTCAGGTGGAGTTGATCCTCGCGCCGCTTGCGCCGAAGAGCTTGGTCAACTCTGCCGCTGACCGCATGAAAATGCAAGCCGAACGCGCAGGACTAAAGTTATCAATAAAATGTGGTGATGACCTGCCAAATATCCGCGCGGATAAATCACGGTTGGAGCAGGTGCTGGTAAATCTAATTCACAATGCGGTCAAGTTCACAAAGCCGGGGGGAGAAATCACCCTCGCCGCCGAATCAACCATCAGCGGAGTCAGGTTCGCCGTGCGGGATTCGGGAGTTGGGATTCCGTCGGAGAGTCTAACTCGTATCTTTGAAAGATTCTATCGAGTCGACAAATCCCGCACTGGTTCAGGCACGGGGCTTGGACTTTCGATTTCAAAACACATTATCGAAGCGCACGGCGGGAAAATTTGGGCGGAGAGCGATGAAAGGCATGGAAGTGTTTTCTACTTTGTGATTCCGCTGCTCATGTATTAAATAACGTGAATAATGGTTAGCGTTGGTCGGTGCGGGCTAAAGCCCTGCCTCAGTTCATGGAAGCCCCTGCGGGGCTAGTGCCAGCAGTCCGA
>JFJP01030256.1_pt1 | contig 11796 bp, 8 predicted proteins | sample 431651 | NCBI WGS metagenome assembly JFJP01 (sample SAMN02602958, study PRJNA72255) | Microbial mat metagenome, whole genome shotgun sequencing project. | biome: fresh water; feature: sink hole; material: water; isolation source: purple microbial (photo- and chemosynthetic) mats found in... | reverse complement strand
TGCGTAACCAGGTTTTATAGCGCCGCAACTGATCCTCGTAGGGTGCGCTGCGCCAGTCGCTGTCGTAAAACATCAGCAGATTGGGTCGCGCTAATCCGCCACACTGCGGACAGCGCGGCAAGGCGGAACGGGCGCGGAAGGTCTGCGGGTCGATGTCCACCTGAACGCCATCGGCGGGCCAGGTGTCCGGGCAACCGGCGTGGCATTGCAGGCGATGAATCGAACCGTGGCACTCATACACCCGCTTGGGATCAAACCCGGCTCGGAGAAAGTGGCCATCCACGTTGCTGGTCATCACGAAAGCGCCGTAGGGGAGCGCCAGCGTGTCCATCCAGCGCTGCAGGATCGCAAACCCGGCATGAGGCGCGTGTTGACGATACAGGCTCAGCCGGTGGCCGTAGAACCCCCAGGCGAGTTCCGGGTCGGCGGTGAAGGTCTCCGGGCAGGCCATGTCGGCAAAAAAGCGACCCTGATAAGCGGGATACGCACTCCAGAAGCCTTGCGTCCCGCGAAAGGCCGGCAACCCGGAATCGACGCCCATGCCGGCCCCGCCGCCGATCAAGAGGGTGTCAGCTTCAGCGAGGTAGCGGGCGGCTGTGGCGTAGTCGGGCGTGTCGGTCATAACGGCGTGTCCTGGGAGGTAGGGGTAGGGGGAGCGGGATTTTCAACAACCGGCGCGTCCCGATGACCGGTCAACACCGCGACCTGCTCATTGAGCCGCCGGAGCGCCTGCGGGTCACTTCAAGTTGTCCCAAGCGCTGGCTGGGGTTCATAGCGGCTTTATGAGCAAAGGACGACTCCATTGGCGTAGTAAACACCCCTCGCAACGCATCCCAACAGGTTCATTGGAAAGACCTGCGCCAGGTCGGCTGCCAAGGGCGTCCAGTCATTATCTGCCAGCGCGGCTTCGATCCGCGCCGCGACCTGACCAGGAGCACTGCTTTCGTCAGGGTCCAGTTCACGAATGTCGCCAGCGGCAACCTCAACGGCCTGTTGCCATTCCCGCAATTCAGCAACCAAGCGTTCCAGCCAGGGGGCGACGGGTTTCGGGGTAGTCGCACAGTGCGCCAGCGGGCAAAGCGCTTCGAGAAGATAATGGGCATCCAACAGTCGCTCGACCGACTGACCTGCCAGTGTGGGATCAGGAGTCGCCCACGCGACGGCGAGCGCGGCGACCGCCGCAGGCAAGACTTTTTCATCCTGCAGGGCGTCCAACGCCTCTCGGTGTAGGTTCCACAGGTGCTGAACGCCGTCCGGGTCGCCCCGTCGCCAAGCTAGGGCGATCCGGCCCATCACGAGGTATGGATTAAAGAAGATGTCCTGCGCCCGATCGGCCTGTTCCGCCGTCTGGTACCCGGTTTCAGCGTCCGCCCAGCGGTTCTCCAGCAGGGCCAAATGCCCAAGATAAATAGCGGTTCGGCCCTCGCGGCGACCCTCCGGCTGACGTTCCCAGGATTCTTCATAGGCGGCGCGGGCGGCCGCATAGTCGCCCTGTCGCAGCCGAATCTCGCCCAGTCGGCCCAAGGTTTTGAACAGCTCCGGGTCATCCGTATGTCGCTGCTGAACCAGACCTGCTTCGGTCAGGCGTCGGGCGCTGGCCAGCAGACCCAGATCATTCAGCAGGTTGCTTAGGTTGCGGCGCAAGCGGGCGTTGAGCGCGTTGGCGGGGCGTTGAGTCTGCAACCGCCATTCCTGCTGAAAGTGCCGCAGCGCCTGTGGGAAATCGCCTTGGTAGTAGGCCAACTGCCCGAGGTGATGCCGCCATAACCCTCCCTCTAGGGCGTCCGCCAATTCGGGCAGGATAGCGATCAGGGCTTGGGCGGCGACGGTCTGCCGATCCAGGGCGATCGACGCGCCGGAGGTGTCGCCACATTCCAGCAGCCGATACGCGCTTTCGCCCCAATAAACCACAGCGAACATCCGGGGCAGCGCCTGAGGGGTCGGGGACTGCAACGCTTCCCAGCCTGCTTCGACCTCGCTGAAACTGGGGCGGCAGGCGCGCTGTTGCGAGAGGGTGTCCAGCAACCGGTAACCGAGCGCCAGCCAATGGGAGTTTGGGCGCAACGCCTGCGCCAGGGGTCGGCGCTGATGCAGGGTGGCGCGCACCGCCTGGGTCCAGCCGGTGAGCACTTCATCGTCGCGATGCCACGGGCCATTCGGCTCAAACAGGGCAAACCCAAACCCTTCGCGCAGCCGTTGCGGCAGAGGACCGCCCGCCCGTAATGCGGTGCTGAGGTCCGTGGGGATCAGCGGTTGTCGTTGCTGCCATTCACGTAGCGGCAGGAGGCGCAAGCTCAGGGCGATTTCCCCATAGCCGAGATTGTTGACCAGATCACCCAGTGGGATGTCGGCCAGATACATCTGCCAAGGGGATGGCGGGAGTTCATCCCAGACTGGTTCGGTTTCCCAGCGGATTGAGAAGGCGGGATCACTGATCATCTCGCCGAGGGTACGCGACAGGTCATCTTCGGAATCCGCCGGGTACAAGGCGAATCGTGGTTGCCCCACAGTCAGAATACTGGGCCAGGTTCGTTCCTGAACCGGCAAGGCGGACGCCGGGGCACAGAGAGTACGGTCGATGCGCCATTTCATGCGGTCACCTCCTCCAGCGAATGAAAGACGACGTTGCTCCATGCCGGATCGTGGCGCAGGTTGAATCCGGTAGCGCCGGGCTGGCAGGTGAGGCGTAGCAGACCGGCCCCCAGGTCAGCGATCGCGTTGAGAACATCGTTGGGCAGATAAACCGATCCCAACGAGGGGTGTTTCCCGCGCAGGTGATCGAGGACGCCGGCGTCCAGCGTTGCCATGGCCTCACCTCGCCACGTCTGGCGGTAGCGTTGTCCTTCGTCGATCAAGACCGATACCATGCTGCGGGTGTGCCCGTCCCGGCGCACATCGTCGGATGGCACACTCTTGGCAGCCGTGGCCCGTTGTTGGGCAAGTAAATGGGCGGGTTCGGAACGCAGACCGGGTTGTACCAGCAACCGATCCCCGGCGTTCAGGAAGGGCAAAACCTGTCCGACCAGTACGCCATAAGCCTGACCCAGCGCAACGGCGGGATCGTCGCTACGAAATAGGGTCGTTTTGAGGGTGGCCCCTCGTCCCCAGAGGCCCACGGTGATCAACCGAGGATGTTCGGCCAGCCAGCCTAATGTGGCGAACACTTCCTGGCGCAAGGGATCCTTGCCGGGTTCGGATAAGGACCACTCACCGGCAAGTCGCTCCCGCTCCCAGCAAAGGAAGGCGTCGTTGAGATGGTGATTTCTGGAGTTCCCAAGGTGAGGTAAATGGCGAATGGGGTTTTGCAGGCGGGACTCAACCCGCTGATCGTCAATCTCTTCCTGCAATGCGGCTTGCCAGTCCGCAATGCGGCCTATTACCAACGCTACCCCTAGGAAGGCTTGGGCGTGGTAAATCTTATCCCAGTTACCGGTTTCGTCGCCGATGGCGAGCCAGTCGCTCATATTTGGAGTCTCCATGCTTTCACGTCTTGCGTTTTAGCCAAGATTCACTTCGAACAAGTTCCCGCCAGATCGGCGATAGCGGTCGTTCCACCACAGGTCGAAGTAAATCGGATGGAAGGGGCGACCAGTGATGGTACTGTATTCGCGGACGCGCCCTTGCACCAAGTGTTGCAGATCTTGGTACTGAGTAGTGGATGCCACGTCCTGGTAGGTCGATTGCCGGGATAATTTCAGCCGGTGCAAGTCGCCTTCGGAAAACAGGTGAGGCAACTGGAACATTTGGCTGTCCAGTGGCAGGCGCAACCAGGGCGTGAGCCGTGAACGAACTTCAGCCAACTCACGGGCCATGGCGACTTGATGCTCCAGGTACAAATCCAGGGGCTTGCGGATTTTGTTGTAGGAACCGAGCATCTTGGGCTTGATGTTGGTCAGCCGGGCTTTTACTGCATCCCCGATGCGATCCATCAGCACGTCCAAGTCCGCAACGGAACCGACGTGGGCCAGATCGCGCAGAAGTTGATCTGCATTGTCGAGCAGATAGCCGCGAAACCCCTCGGCGGCACCAGGTAATAACTTGTTTATCTTATGAAAGCCACGCCAGGTATTCTGACTGACCGCCGCCATCTTGCTATTGCTGGAGAGACTCCTGACATTGACCCCGGTGATGATCGCCTGCCAGGAGTACTGGGGCTGTGGAGCCAGAAAAATCTGTTCGGCATGTTCGATGATCTGTTGCAGCGTGGCGCGATCAATCATGGTCAATCTCCATGAGAAAGGAAAAGTTAACAAGGGGACTTGTTGCGATCATGGCCGGTTTTTGCAGACTTGTATCCTGCTTGACCTGCACGATGAGTGGCTTCGCTGAGTGTATTTTTTTGTGGTCGCCGATCGGGAGCGATGCGTTGAGCAGGTAAAGGTAGGCCAGGATTGTTCCGCTAATGAGCAGGAACAACAGATCAATCGTTAGCTTGATCCATTTGTACATGTGGGTGTGAACCTCGATGTGGTCTTACTCTTTACAACGAGGAACACGGGCAGATTTTCAAATAATTCGGTGGGGTCGTGCGAAAGACGGGAGATCATTCGATTGTTGAAGGATCGTAATCGTCCGCGAGTTCATCGCTAGTGATGCGACGTGCCCCTCGATAGAGCTTGAGACAAAGGATTCGCCCATCGGCGGTGGAAACGATGTAGGTTCCATCATCGGACATGTCTTTGCAGACAACCTCACAATCTGCTTCCCAACGTATGTAATCATCGACAAAATTTACGGTATTACTAATAGGATTACCAATAACATTGAATATTGATGAGTACTCGTATATGGAACTTTTAAAGTCAGGTACTGATTCATATTCGTTTTCAACTTCATCAATTTCGATGCTTTGGATTCCGAAGGTACCATCGTTGAGAAGAAAATAAATCTTATCATCGATAATCCCAAGTTTTTCTATATATTGGCCATTTCTCGCTATAGGGTATATTTCTCCTGTTGAGCCACTGATGATTCTTGGAGCAAATTCTGAGCGTGAATTAATAGAAAAAATAATTATATTACTGTTACTTAGTATCCTGATTTTCTCACCAAAAGCCATATGCTCAGTTTCAACAAAAAAAGCAGGTAATACAGCAATTAAACTTTTATCATTACCATTTATTAGATAAAGTATAGAACTGAAATTCAATAGCAGATTGCCATTATCTAGTTCATAGAAATTTTCGAATCCAAACAACCAAGACGAAGTATCTTCTTCATTTTCGGTTTGTTCTGATTGAATAATATTTATAATACGACCATCAGAAATATTCCAAAAAAACAAAGCCCTATCTTTTGAGGCTGAAAGAACGCAATTACCTGGAAGAAGGACAACTGAAACAATAGAATCTATGTGACCCTTCATAATTGCAATGCATTCTCCATTTTCAGTATTCCATAGACGTAGAGTTAGATCTTTGGACCATGAAATAATATAATTTTCAAAAATAGTTACTCCTAAAATTTCATCAGTATGACCTTCTAAAATTTTTAGACGCTTACCACTCATAATATCCCAAAAAACTAAATTACAATCATTTGACCAAGAGACAAATCGATTATCAGGCAAAAGACTTATACATTTAATATTATTGGTATTTTTTGATATTTCCCTGATAATCGACCCATTAGTTCCGCATTTTATATTTAAGCTAGTATCTAAACAGAGAAGATTTCCATTATACAATGGAATCACGTCGCCTTCTTCAACTACCTGTGTAATATTTTTACCATCCCACAAGTACCAGTATCTATAATCTGTTTCTACTAAGAAAAGATTATTAGGCAATGCGATTACGTTATCTATTATATCGCTGTTTTCTATAGATGGACAAAAAGGCGAAACAACAATGTTTTTTCCTGTACACGTATCCCATAAACCCAGTGTATGGAAATCCCAAGATAGAATAAGATTATCTGACAATATTTTTAATCCTTTAATTAGACTGAAATGTTGTCTTACATTATTAGTTTCCCCATGATAATTTTCAGAAATATATTCACCTATTTTTTTGTATTTTATTGGTGGTAATTTAGAGTTTATATGAACTAATTTGATATATCTATTTTCAGAAATTAAAATATAATTATCTGACAAAAATCTCAATTCAGTCACCTTACCTTTATGTACTTCTCTAATAGTTTGATGGCTATTTTCTGCAATATCAATTACCCATAAGGCACCAAATCCAGTACCAATTTCCATAATTTTATATGTATTCGATAGGATATATGTGCTTTCCAAAGTACGATCGCCAAAATCTTCGGCTAGGGAATTGAGTGCTTTCAAAGCGTCGATATCATCACTAATAGATTCTGGTCTATTTTTAACATTATTTTTTATTTTTTCAGAAATCAAAATCAATTCTTTATTGTCTTTATATTCAATCATTTCTAATGATGATCCATCTCTACTATTCCACAACTTCAATGTGTCGTCTTTAGAATAAGAAAGAATATGTTCATCAGACAATTCATATGCACTAATAACTGCATGAGTATGTCCTCTTAATTCAATAAATCTACTGCTATCATTGCGATCCCAAATTCGCAAAGTACAGTCTTCAGACCAGGATAAAATACGCCCGTCACTGAGTTCTAATGCACCGTTAACCGTATCAGCGTGACCTTCAAAGACTTGTACTACGGGATTAAAGAGCACATGCTCTGGTCGACACGGATTCCGCAACCATACCCAATCGCAATTCCCTGGTTGCTCCAGCCACGCTTCTGCTTGTTGGGTGATCGGGCTATCGTCGGCATGTTCGATCGCCAGTTGCAGTAAAATCTTATAGGCAGGCCAGTCTTTATCCCCGCGCCGCAGGATATGCTCGTTCTCCCGGAAAAACGCTTGCCAAATCCGCGCTTCATCATCCAAAACTCCACCCGTTTCCAGGTAAGTTTGCCAGTCAATACGCAAATGCGTTGCTACTGAAGTGTCCTGCAAGATATGAAACCGCGCCATCAGGTAATCAAATCGGGTCAGCAAGCGTAAAGCCTCCTGATGCCGCTTCGCACCCTCCTTGACTAAATGGTCAATGCCATACCGATAGAGATAATGTGCGGCAGCATCCGGCTTGACCTGCAACGCTGCATCCCCCAGAAACTCCCGCGCCGTTTCCACCGCTTGGCGCATGTGCGGACTGTCCTCGATGTGTTGACGTAACGAATGATGATGCAGCGCATAGTAAATCTGATCATCTTCCCGTTTACGCTTAATCATGGATTCCAGCGCGTTCAGTCCAGCCTGCACCAACATGAGTCCCGTTTCTCCTGCTGGAATCAACGTGCGCTGCCGCAGCAACGCGGCCAGGATATCCACGGTGGGTTCTTCATAAACGACCGCCAGCAGAGCCACCATCGGCGTCAACACCTGATGCAAACTGCTCACGCTGCAACGCCGTAAATGCTCTTCATGATAAGCGTTCAAACTCGGCGGCAAGCGTTCGCCCGCGTCCAGCATTCGGTAGCGGCCCGCCCAAATATCGTTGATCACATACTGCACATATAAAGGCAGACCGTGCGCGGCCGTGGCGACTTTTTCGATAAAAGGATTGATGACCTGTTGGCCACGCTCTCGATCCTGACCAACCAGCCGCTTGCGTAATTCCCCGTTTAGCTTGTCCAGCAGCATTGCGCGGATGTCTCCCTCACGCATGAGCGGCAACCCTTCCGGGAACGGATGATGCGCAATCTCCGGACTAAACAGTTGAGACAGACCCTGTTCCGGTCGCCCCGCGCACAGCCATACCACGCCAGGCAGGCGCAGACTCAGCGGGACATCGCGGGCAAAATGGGGATCGCGACTGGTGATTTCATCCAGCCCATCCAGAATGAAGACGACCCGCTGATTGTGGCATTGTTGAAGAAGCGTGCGCAGATGGATCAGCGGCTTGGGCGGGTCCTGGCTCGCATCGGGAGGCGCGATGCACAGAGCCGCCTGCAATCGTTCGATGGCAAAGCGCAGGAACGTCTCGCGTTGACAGCGCTCATCACCGGCGTCAAACCAGTAAGGTAAAATCTGAGTATTCGGCAGGGGTGTCTCCAGAGTGTCCTGGACGATCCGTGCCAGCAGGCTGGATTTGCCAATGCCCGCCGTACCCGCCACCCAGATCACCCCTTCGAGAGTGGCCTCCAATACGCCCCGGAGGGTCGACAACTCCACCGTTCGCCCCACCAGTCGGCCGGCCAAACTGCGAATGCGGTCGCGGAAATCCCGAACCGTGAAACACGAAGGGCGAGGGGAAGGAGGTTCTCGATCCACATGAAACAACTCCTGAAAACGGGCGAGCGCTGCGTCGCTGGCTTCACTGTGACAAACATCAGCGCCTAGTGGCGTGTATTGCAAACGAATATCGCCTTGACGTACATAAACTTGCGGCACACTTTCCACGCTGGGATAGTCGTCGTAAGGGTTGCGCGGCGGACCGTATAAAAGCAGCGGCCACAGTGGCAAGGCTCGGTCGCCGCGCACCACAGCCACGGCGTCTGCTAACGCCAGTGCTTCAGCCACCACAGCAAGATTGCCGGGCGTATAGGGCGTCGCGCTGGACGTTGGGCCACGCAGGCAGCCGTAGCCATGAGAATCTTGCACTACCAACGTCAACTCGCCCAGCCAAGTGATGCTTGCTATCGCCTGCTCAAACGGTTCCCGCCAGTCCGCGATCAGTCGCGTGGCCAGCGCTTGCGATAAACCGCCACCGTGAGCTAAAAAGTTACGCAATTCCACCAGAGAATTGTGTTCGGTGCTCTGATCACAGCCCCCATCCAGCAAAGGAAGGATCGTTTGTTGCACCCACGACGTCATTTCTGGAACCAGGCTATCGGTTTGGTCTGCTAACCTTTGTGCAATCGCCTCTGCCATATCCGCCCAGCGGCCCAGCGTAGGCCGTTCGATCGGCTCACGTAGGATCTTTCGCAGGGCTTGGGGCAACTTCCCTTCTGGATGCGCCAAATCGGCGATTCCGATGAACACCAGCAACCGTAACGTCAGTTCCACGGTCTCACACATCGCCCACAGTTTCTGGCGTGGGACGGCTTCCTCCAGATAGTCCTGAAGGGGGAGCGCAATCGGCGACGGTAAAGAAATCACCAGGTCAGCAAGGGCCATCGGTATTCCCCGGAACAGTTGAGCGAGTTTGGTATTATGTACCTCAATCGCTACACAGCGCAACCCCGAATTTCCAGAATATCCCGCAACCGCGCCCAGCTTTCGTCGGGGAGCACTTTCAGGATGCGCACCAGCTTCTCATCGCCGCTTTGCAATACGCGACCGCGGATAATCGGCGCGATCTGCTCGGCCTCCTGAACCTCGCGCTCTTCGAGATCCATGCCGCGCACGATCGCTCCGGTGCGCAGCGCTTCGTCGAGGGTCAGGGTGAACCCGGTGGTGAACGTGGTGCCACAGGTTGTGCAGGCTGCCGCGCTCTTGGGGTTCAGCGACGCGCATTGTGGACAGGGTTTGAACCGGGCGGGCGGGGCTGGAAATTCATGGCCGCAGCTTGCACATTCCTGGTCGCCTAACGCGCATTCCTGCCCGCAGGTCGGACAGCGCTTGCTTTTCGGTTCCCGAGGCACCCGCTGCGAAGGGGGCATTTCTTCTTCGACCCGCCGGGCGTAACGCTCGAAGGTGTCGAACGAGGGCATCACCACATAGGCGCGGGTGTCGTCGTCGGGACCAAAGGTTCGCACGACCCGACCGATGGCCTGACGGAACGCCAGTTCGGTCAGCGCGTTGGGCAGATAGACCAGCACCCGCAAGCGTGGAATATCCACCCCTTCCGAGATCATCGCCACCGACACCAGCCAGCGCTTGTCGGTATTCTTGAAGGTCTTGATCTTGAGATCGGGATTGGGCGTCTGGCTATGCACCAGCACCGGCGCTTCGCCTTCGAGCTGCTCGATGAGTCGGGCAAAGTACTCAGCCATCTCGATGGTTGGCGCGATCACCAGACCGCCGGCATTGGGTAACCGCAGCCGCAGTTCGTCCAGCTTTTGGGCGGCGCTATCGAGCATGGTGGCCTGATAACCGGTCGCCAAGGGCGTCCGGCCATCGGCCTCACATTTTCCGGTGCACGCCAGCCGATAGAAATCCAGCGCCCGTTGCAGGCCGGGAATGCGGGCCAGGGGGCGGGGGAACGCCGCGGGTTGCTGGCCGGAGACCTGAACCGCCTGTCCATCCTCCAGATCGACGGTGAAGCGGCCTTCGTGGCGGTGGAACGTCACCGGTCGACAATAGCCGAGATCGACGGCCTGGCCGTAGGTCAGGGTGTATGTGCCGCCGTCAGGATAGTCGATGGCTCCGGCGTCGTCGTAGGGCAGCCACACCGACTCGGCTCCGTCCGAGCGGATCGGCGTCCCGGTCAGCACCAGGGTAAAGGTGGCGGTGGCGAACGCGCTGTCCGCGCCTTCCCCCCAGGCGGCTTGCACCGCGGCATGGTGGTGTTCATCGCAGATCACCAGCACCCGGGCGGCGCGACAGACGGCCTGGAAGGCATCCTGCAACCCCTGAACCGCGGCCCAGGTGGCGCAGACATCCAGCCCCAGTTGGTGGATGTCGCCGTCTTTCGCCGTGACCTTGCTCATGTAGCGCCCAGTGACTTGGCGGAAGTCATCGGCCCACTGGTTGACGACTTCGGCGCGGGGGGCAATGACGATCACCCGGTCGATTTCGCCCAGTTCCAGCAGCGTCTTGGCCAGAGCGCACGAGCCCCGGGTTTTGCCCGCACCCGGCGCGGCGTTGATCAGAAACCGGTGATCCTGACGATCCTTAACCAGCCAGGTCAGGGCTTTGTGGTGGGCTTCCTGTTGCCAGGGGCGGAGCTTGGGCGTCGGCATGGTCGTTCCTTTTTTGCGGTTACAAGGCCCACACAGGGCTTGGCCATTCTGAATCAGGGTCGGGCCGCCATAGGCGAACGGGATCCGGTGATCGGCGTGAAACCCCGGTTCCAGGGGGTTGCCGCACTGTGCGCAACGGCTGGCGGCGATCCAGGCGAGAATGCGCCGTTGTCGCACGGTGAAGCAGCGTCTCACGTTTTTACCCAGTACTCCGTCAGTTGAATCTCGCGGACCGGCAGGTTGGCCGGGGGTTGCAGGACGGCGTATTCATTGATGCGCCGCACGGCGGTGGCGTAGGGAATCCAGCGTGAGGCAACGACCCAGCCCTGGTCGCGCATCTCCTTAATGGCGGCAGGCAGGTTGGCGACGCCGTACAGCACCAGAGCCTCCAGGCGGGTGAGCGGCTGGCCGGCGGCGAGGTGTTCGCGCACCGCCAGGGTGAGGCCATGGCGGCCGACGGTCGGTGGTTGATTCATCAGCGTTCTCCACAGGGGGCAAACGGTCGGGCGGCAAGTACCGGTTATTCAAACGCTTGCCAGTCAAAGAGGTCGCGGTCGTGGTGATAGACGTGGTTCAGTACACGCCAACCGCCATCCGCCATGACATCGTGCAGTTCACGCTCTTCAAAGGGAACCCGGTTCGTCATGCGTTCGCGGTAGAGGGGGTTGTCGTCCTCGTCGAGGAACAGTTTGACCAGCGCCGCGGCTTTTTCAAGCAATTCTCCGGCGCTGTAGAGGTGGCCGACGGTCTGGCGTAATTCCTGGAATACGGCCCGGACTTGTTGCGGTCGGTTCATCTCGCCCCCTGATGGCTGGTTGAAGTCTCTCTGCTGACTACAACGCGGCGGGGGAGGGAATTTTCAAAACTTTTCCTCGTGTAAATTTTCCCGTGATCGCTTACGAATTTGCGGCCAATCGTAGCTGTTCCAAATCGTTAGCTGCTTCAGCGGGGAACCAGAAG
>JFJP01040144.1_pt1 | contig 11797 bp, 7 predicted proteins | sample 431651 | NCBI WGS metagenome assembly JFJP01 (sample SAMN02602958, study PRJNA72255) | Microbial mat metagenome, whole genome shotgun sequencing project. | biome: fresh water; feature: sink hole; material: water; isolation source: purple microbial (photo- and chemosynthetic) mats found in... | reverse complement strand
ACCATATTTCGCGCCACGCATCAAAACGGGCATCTGTTGGAGCATCTGCGTTTTGTGGTGTGGCTCGCGTCTCGGCTTGGCGAAACGAAAGGAAAGGCGCATGTTTTTTTCCAGCAGCATCCTGCATTCGCGCTGGATCTAGCCCCCATTTTTTCAAAAATGGTTCGCTCAATTCCTGTGGAGAAACCGCCATCACCCCGCTGGAGTGTATTATTACTACCCTCCCCTTTTTATCTGCTTTTACGAGGGCAATTCCTTCTAGCAGCACCCCTTTAATAACGGCAGAACATGGTGCTGGGTCTGCTGCTTCCTTGACTTTGGAAAGGTTATCGGCTGGCAACGGCAACGACGGCTGCTGCGACTGGCTGTGCAGCACCTGAGACATCGTCACCACAAATAAAAAGACGGACGCAAAACACAGCACGAGCCGTCTCACGGAAGAATGAATGTTGGCAGGGAGTTTAAGCGTAGCCTTTGGGGTTCTGCGATTGCCACCGCCATGTGTCGGCGGTCATCTCATCTACTCCGCGAACGGCTTTCCATCCCAGCTCATTCTCAGCAAAGGCCGGGTCTGCGTAACAGGCCGCAACATCGCCTGGGCGGCGAGCCACGATTTTATACGGAACTTGTTTGCCGCACGCTTTGGAAAACGCTTCCAACATTTCAAGCACGGAGGAGCCTTTGCCAGTGCCAAGATTGTACGCAGCTACGCCAGGGTTTTGCTTGAGTTTGTCCAGAGCTTTGAGATGCCCCATAGCCAGATCCACGACATGGATGTAATCACGCACGCCTGTGCCGTCTTTGGTGGGATAATCTCCGCCAAAAACCGAAAGTTGCTGGAGCTTGCCCACGGCCACCTGTGCGATGTAAGGGACGAGATTGTTCGGTATCCCGTTAGGGTCTTCACCGATCCTGCCAGAAATATGCGCCCCCACTGGATTGAAGTAGCGCAGGAGTGCTATGTTCCAGCTTTTATCGGAAACCCACAAATCCCTGAGTATTTCCTCGATCATCAGTTTCGTGCGCCCGTAAGGGTTGGTAGCCGAGAGCGGGAAATTTTCGCGGATGGGGACCTCCTTGGGATCGCCGTAAACCGTAGCTGACGAGCTGAAGACGAGGTTTTTGACGCCGTGTGCCGCCATGACTTCGCACAGCACGAAAGTGCCTGTGAGGTTGTTGTGATAGTAGCGCAGTGGTATGGAAACTGATTCGCCCACAGCTTTGAGACCTGCAAAATGTATGACTGAGCCGATCTCGTGCTCTTTGAAAATCTTTTCCAGTGCTGTGCGATCCAACAAATCCGCCTCGTAAAAATCTAATTTTTTTCCAGTGATTTCCTGAACCCGTTTGAGCGACTCCCATTTGCTGTTGGAAAGATTGTCCACCACCACCACCTCGCGCCCCGCGCTCAAAAGCTCCACACATGTGTGGCTCCCGATATACCCCGCCCCGCCTGTGACTAATGTTTTCATCTATTCTGGCTTGCTATTTCCCTCTCTTGGCTAGATTCTAGGTAAAGGAGGCAGCGGATTCAATTCAAAACATCATGTCCGAACAAAAAACATCAGGAAGCCCATGCAGTTCAAGCAACCTCCGCATCATTTGCGTGGTAGGATGCTTGTTTTTCCCTGCTGCCACGGCACTTGTCGTATCACAGCATTTCGGCTTTGAGCCTTCTCATGCCAATGCGTTGGCCGTAAAAACATCAGCCGTTTTTCTTGTTTTGAGCTTTACCGCATGGACTGCCATAGCGCTGCGCTCGGTGCTCTGTTCTGTGCGGAAAGAGTCCAGCCGATCTCAGATGTCCATCGAACAAATGGAAAAACGCATCACAAAAATGGAATGTGAATTATCCGCCATGAACGAAAAAATACTCGCCGCGATGGCGCAAGAAAAACTTTGCACGCAAGAAAGCGGCATAGATGAGGCTCAGTGGTGCTCGCTCATGGGAAGCCTATCGCCCACGGGAGAGATGGCGCAGCTTTACAGCGAATTTTCAAAAAAAATCGAGTTGAACTTGCGCCAGCTTAAAGATATGGACTGGGTCAGTTCCGAAGCCGATGCGCGGAAGCTGGCTCACCGCATGCGCGGCATGGTCTCGTCTTTCGGCTTCACACGCCTCACCAAGATTTTAGAAAACATAGAACTGGCACCGCAAGGAACAGGGTGTGCAGATTATGCGAAATGGACTGAAAACGCATCTGCGGCATGGACGCGAGCCGCATCTCAAATCTCCGCGTGGCAACAGAAAGATGCAACATGAAAATTCTTTGTGTGGACGACGAGGCGCTGATGCTTCGGCTCCTTGGGTTGAAGCTGCGCGATATGGGTTACGAGCCACTGACAACCAGCGACCCCAGCCAAGCACTTGAGATCATTGAGAAACAGGACATTCGCCTCGTTGTTTGCGACTGGTACATGCCCGAGATTGACGGACTGAAGCTCTGCCAGATGATCCGATCCCAGCCGCGTCAGACATACATTTACTTCATCATGATCACCGCGCAGACTGGCGATGATAACTACAACCGCGCCATGGCCTGCGGCGTGGACGACTTCCTCACCAAGCCACTCAACCACATCGAGCTAAAAAACCGCCTGCGCGTGGCCGAACGCATCCTCGGGTTCACCAACGAGCTGATAAAGCTCAAGGAGTTCATCCCCGTCTGTTCCTACTGCCGTAAAATCCGCGATGAGGATTCTAGCTGGATGAATTTCGAGCAGTTCATCAGCAAAAAAATCGGCACGCGCTTCAGCCACGGCATTTGTCCTACATGCTACGAAACCACCGTCAAAAAAGAGTTGGAATGTATGAGCGAGCCAGATAGCACGAATAAAAACAAGGAGACTTGATGAATCTTACTGCGGAAAGCTGCCTGCCTTCCCAGAGAATTTCGCCGAGTAGTCCTTCCTTGGTAAAAGCCTTTTTTCTGTGCTGGGGCGGGTTTGCGTTGCTCTGGACAACTTTAGCCTTTTACTTGCACTCGGGCTTTCGTTCTTTCGGTGAAAGGTGGCTTTTCGATGCCGACTGTTACCTCCGCCTCCTCAGGGTGGAATCAATTTTTCTGCACGGCCAATACCCGTTCCGTTCTTTCGACCTGAGCTTCCCACCATTCGGGGAAACCACGCCTTGGCATTTGCCTATGGATGTCGTCATCGCTATCTCTGGCCTTGTTGCGTGCCCGTTTTACTCTGACTGGATGTTGGCTTTTTATCACGGTGGCATCTGGATCAGCCCAGTTTTATTTTTGCTTACCGGTGCAGTCTGGATAGCCTTGGCGTTGCATGTCTCTGGCATTCGTGCAGCGGCATGGGTCGCATTCCTTTTGCCACTGACTCAAATGGTGATGAATTTTTATTTCCCATACAGGCCAGATCATCACAGCCTCATGCACCTCACATGGTCATTAGCCTTCGCCTCATGGCTCCTCTGCTTCTGCAATAAAGAGCATGACGCTCACCACTCCAAATACTTATTTTTCATCTCTGCCACGGCTTCGGCTATGGCATTCTGGATCAGTTTGGAGGGTGGCGTATGGCTCGTATTTTCCACCGCTGCCGTAGGTGCTCATATTATTTTTGAAAACAACGAAGAAAATCGCGCACGCACATTCCAACTCCTAAAACGCTGGCTTTTCACTGTCGTGATACTCCTCTCCGCCGCACTGGCGGTGGAACGCGGCACAGGACTTCTGTCTGCGTGGGAATGGGACGAGCTTTCCCTGCGCCACATCTTTGCGGTTGCAACTGGCCTTGCAGCCATTACCGCCGCCGAAAAATTATGGCTGCATAATTCATTTTGGGGCAGGTCAGCAGCAGCGTTCTGCTCACTGGCTCCAGCTATGGCAGCATGGGCGGCTGGAACATGGGCGGCAGCCAAATGGGGAAGAGTTCTCTCACTGGACGAAAAGCAAATGCTCGATTTCCTCCTTTCCGCCACAGGCGACACGATGCCTGTTTACCGTTATTTGGAACCAGTTTTGCCCACCCTCCTTTCGTGGTATGGCATGCCCCTTTTTCTTTTGCCGATTTTCCTTTTTGGATGGATGCGAACAAAAACAATCCCTTTTGGAATAAGATTGGCTATATCTGGCGCACTCCTTTTCTATCTGCCGCTAAGTTTTTATCAAATCAGGTGGAACATCTACGCCTCGACTCTCCTCATGTTCATAGCGTCCGCAGGAGTTGGGCATTGGCTGAATAAATGGGAAGCACAGCGTGGACTCGTCACAGTTGGAAACAGCGCAAAACGGGAAGTGCTTTGGCTCGGCTGCCTCCTACTGCTGCCAGTGGCTTTCGGAGGAAGATTCTTGGGAAGCCTGTTTTCCTCAGGACGAGTCAACCACACCGACATCGCCATGCGCTCGCTCCCAACATTGCATGGCGAATGGCTCAAGCACCAGAAAGGATTACCTCAAAACAGACGAGATAATTACAAGGGCATATTGGCTCCCATAGCCATGGGCCCAGCAATACAGTTCCAGTGGCGGACGGGAGCCGTGGGAACGCCTTATTACCGGAACGGGCGCGGCATGAAGCAGTCCTTCGAATGGTTCCTCTCTAGCGACATGCAAAAAGTTTCCAGCGAAATGACCCGCGCAGGCTGGTGCTATGTCATAGTCCTCGCTGGAGCCGAAGCGAGAGAGTTTCGAGAATACGAACGGTGGTCAGGAAAAAAAACAAACGACAGTTCGCTCCTGCGCAGGCTATCTGGAAAAAAAGACAACTGGCCAAATGGCTTCACGCTGATCGCAGAAACACCGATCAAAGCCACCAACGGCGCATTCGATGTCAGGCTGTTTTTTTTAGAGGAAAGCAGCCAGCCCACAAAATAACCACGGGCTCCAAAGTTGGGTCAAGCATTGTCACTTGGAGTGTGGGAACATATCTCCGCTTTTGACAACATGGCACGACTTATTGAACCCAGATTTTGCATTATGAAATGCATAATCTGGGTTGAATTGGATTTCTCGTTTTTCAATATCCAGATATTCAAACCGTCCCGCTTTGAGAAGATTTTCGCGGGCATCCTCAGCCAGTTTTTTCAGCTCATCAACCGAACTTTCGAGCCCAGCGATCTGAGTAGTTACCCTTTTTGTTCGATTGCATGCGATGCATGAATTTCACAGAAAAAAGACTGGTTAAAAAACTGGATCAGCCTCTAATCTTTAACCCCTCGAAAAAAAAGATTTTAGACATGCAGGCAGGAGAGTTTTTTTATGAATTGCATTTTAATCATTAATGATGCGCTGAATCAGGTGGCTCATGAAGTCCGTTGTTTTTTAAAAGCTGAACTCCCCAAGCTGACTTCCGCATGGTGGAAAAATCTGGTGCTCGACAAGCTCTCCTATCACCAAAAACTGGCTCTTGAAAACCATCCCGCCCCCACGGTGGAGGCGTTGGATTTAGCAGCCTTGCTCCGCGTGTTTGACAAAAACTGGGAAGAAATTAACGACCGAAACAAACTTTTCAACAGCGAGTTGCGCAGCCACCTCAACGAAATTCGCAATGTGCGGCACAGGTATGCGCACCTGACGGCACAAACACCCGCCAACAAAGACATCTACCGCGATTTGGACACGATGCATCGTTTTTTGAAAAAAATAGGAGCCGGGGAAGAGATTCTCCTAAATCTGGAAAAGTAAATGATTCATATTTTGGCAGCCATGAACAGCCACCCTCCTGAAAAAAGTGGAGTCACTCCCGCCGCAACCCAAGCTCCCGCTCCCCAATCGTCTTGTTTTGAAAAAGGGTCTCTGGTTTTCTTGAAGTCGGATCCTTCTCAAAAAGGCGCGGTCATGGATTGCCTGCTGGGCAAACCAGAAAATCGGATTAAAGTCTTCATGGACGGAAAAATTCAAGAATTCTACGAAAGCCAAATCCAAAATGCTGCCGCAGCCAAAACCACAGGCGACGATTGCGCTCCAGCAACCTTGCACCGTTTTCATGCGACCCTGACCTCCCTCCAGCTTTTACAGCCAGGAATCAGCCAGCTTTACTCGTTCAACGCGGCACGAATTCATTTTGTCCCTTACCAGTTTCGCCCAGTCATGAAACTGATCCGCTCGGACAGCCCCCGGATTTTAATCGCCGATGAAGTCGGTGTTGGAAAAACGATCGAAGCCGGCCTCATTCTCAGAGAGCTTCAGGCAAGAAAAGAGGTCTCCCGCGTGCTGATTTTGTGCCCCAAGGCGTTGGTTTCAGAAAAAAAATGGCATGCGGAAATGAAGCGGTTCGACGAAAATTTCACGCAGTTGGACGGGAAGGCCTTTCGCTATTGTTTGGAGGAAACCCACAAGGAGGATTGGCCTCTGCAACATCACAAAACGATCCTTCCCTTTTCTTTATTCGATAAGGCAGCCCTCGAAGGCACCAAAAAATGCAAAGGTCTTTTGGAATTAGATTCGGTCCGTTTTGATCTGGTGATTGTGGACGAAGTCCACCACGCCAGAAACCCGTCCACTTACACCCACCAATGCGTCCGCTACTTTTGCGAGCGGGCAGATGCCGTGGTTTTCCTCTCGGCCACCCCGATCCAGATCGGCAGCCAAAATCTCTTCAATCTCCTCTCCATCTTGCGCCCCGACCTCGTGTTAGACCAGACCAGTTTCGAGTTCATGTCCGAGCCTAACGCCCACATCAACGAAGCTGTCCGATGTCTGCGGACAAAGAAAGAAGACTGGCGGGGACAAGCCCTGAAACACCTCGAGATGGCGGCTCAGACGGACTGGGGGAAAAGGTTCCTCGATCAAGACCCCGTTTTTTCAGAAATCTACGATACCCTGTCTGCGGGCGAATTAGATGACACGTGCCGAGTCTCCCTCCGCAACAAAACCGAAAGCCTGAACTCTTTTAACCGCATCATCAACCGGACAAGAAGGCGGGACATCGGCAATTTCACGACCCGTAAACCGTTCGCGCAAAAAATAGCCTTCACCAAAGAACAGCGCGAACTTTATGAAAAAGTTCTCCATATCCAACGGGAGATTTTGAAAAGCAAGCATGGCAACAAAAGCGTCGAGTTTTTGATGGGGACCATCCGGCGACAGCTTTCCAGTTGCCTTTTTGGCTTGGCTCCCTTGCTCGGGGACATCCTCGAAAACAAACTGGATGACATCATGGACAGCTACCGCAGCGAAACTGACGAAGAGAAAGAAGGCGGCGAAGAAACGATGGCGATTGAAATCAAAGTCATCGGAGACGACATTGCGGAAATGCGCGGGTTGCTTGAAAAAATGACGGACGAAGATCCCAAGTTTAACGCCCTGATCGGCATGATCCGGGAAAAACAGTCGCACCCCAACAATAAAATCCTCCTCTTCACCACTTTCAGGCACACGCTCCGATACATCAAAAAAAGAATTTCTGGAGAGCCGGACATCCGCTTCGCCCAAATCCACGGGGGCATCAAGGACGAGGAGAGGGTGGAGACGCGGCGGCGTTTCAGTTTGGACAGAAACGATCCCCAAGCCATAGACATCCTCCTCTGTTCCGATGTCGGTTCGGAAGGCTTGGACTACCAGTTTTGCGAAGCCTTGGTCAACTACGACATCCCGTGGAACCCCATGAAAATCGAGCAACGCATCGGGCGTATTGACCGCTACGGCCAAAAAAGCGAGACCGTCAGCATCCACAACTTCATCACCGCAGAAACCGTGGACGAAATCATTTATACGCGATGCCTCCAGCGGATCGGCGTTTTCGAGCAAGCCCTCGGTGCTTCAGAAGAAATTCTCGGCCAAATCTCCGAAGAAATCAGAAAAATCACCGACAATCTCACCCTGACACAAGAGGAGATGGAAGCCCGCCTCATCCAGCTTTCCGACAACCAAATCAGCCTGATCCAAGAACAAGAAAAACTCGAAAACGAACAAATCGAACTTTTGGGGCTCCGCATCCCCAAAGAGGAAATCGAAAGGGAAGTCAAAAGTTTCCAAAGCTACTGGCTCTCGAAAGAAAGCCTGGCCCGCTTGGTGGAAAGCTATCTCCGCGAACGGACGCAGGCGGTCAAGCCTCTGGTGACAAAAGATAATCTCCAAAAACTTTGCCTTAAAAAAGAAGCGCGCCGCCTTTTGCTCAAAGATTTCAAAGAGATGGACAAAAGGCATACGGCCACTTCCCGCGCCAAACAATGGAAAGACTGGCTGGACGGCGATGAAGACGAACTCCCTGTCACCTTTGATTCGGCGGAGGCTTCGCGCAATTGGAAACTCTCTTTCATCAATCCCGTTCATCCCTTGGTTGTCCAAGCCGCCAAAGCCCATGATTCTGGAAAAATCATGACCCTTTCCCTGCGGGCACCCTCTTCCCCTCACTTTCCCAAAGGAGAGATCGCCTTCGCCATTTACCTGTGGGAAAAGAAAGGGGTGAACCTTACAGACACGGAAATGGTTGTGGTCACAGATCCCCCCGAAAGGTCTGCCAGTTTTTTTGAAATCATAGAATCAGCGCAAGAAGGAACCTCGCCAAAACCCATTTCGGATGCGGTGAAAAAGAAGTTGGATGAACTCCATTACGAGAAATGGAGCCGAGCCAAAGCGGCCCATTCCGAGCATTCCCAGAAAACCGCTGATTACAAAATAGGGAGCCTCCAGCGGAGCACTGAATCTTCCATCGCTTTCAGCGAAAAAATGTATCAATCCGTTCCAAACGAAAAAATCAGAAAAATGCGCGAATCCCAGATTGCCAGTTTAAAGAATGAACTGACCGACAAAACAGCACGGTTAAAAGAAGACGGCGAAAAGGCCGACATCCTCCCCAAACTCGTCGCCCTTGGAACCGTCCAAATTCAATAGAGCATAGATTTTCGAGTAAACTAACACCCAAACAAAAAGGAAAACACATGAAAAATAAAATACACCAAACGATCAAGCCTGTTGTGTACAGCTGGTTCAATAGGAAAACACAGGGAGGACGAAAAAAACTTCACAAACAGTTTCCCCCAGGATACTCCTGCCCTTTACACAATTCAGCCCATTGGACAGAAGTATGTTCGTGGAAAAACTCCCAAGAAATAACCCAAAATGAATTGGTAGAATCGCTACTATCATATAAAATACCGAAAAAACCAGCAAGAACAGGCTGGGTCGGAGCCCAAGAGTTCAGATTGTACGGCTCAATAACAATTCGCAGCCAAGTGTTTTGGATCATAAAGAGCGAAGAAAATGGCCTGTCCGCCATCCCAGATGAATGTGTCACTAAAACGCCTGTCCCTTCTGCTCGCGGTGGCCAGATTTACGGGCTGGCGAGTAAAAGTAATGAGCAACAGGCGGATTCGACCGAAAATTGGTTCATCTAATTAGCCAAATTTACGGACTGGCGATTAAAATGCTAAAAACCGATGCAGATAATCGCACGCAAAGACCATGATTTTGTAATTCGGCAATCATCGTCATCGTTGCTAGATTTTTGAGGGCAAAAGAAACATTCCCAAAAGGAGATTGTGCGAAGTATTCTGCGTCAAGAAGACTAAGTGAGAGCCGCCAGAGAAACGATTTAAACGAAAAAGTCTTTTTAAATTGAACTGGAGGAAGTATGAAAGCGAATAAAGTTGGTCGACCAAGAACGAAGGAACCGCGACTTCTTAAATGCGGCAAGAAACCTGGCGAATGTGTTAAGGATAAAAATACCCCTAATGACTGGCGCAGAAAGAAAAGGAAGTCGCCAAAGATGCAGAGAGTAACGGTAACCTTTTCCATCCCGAAGTGGCTTTTCGATGAAATGGAAGCAAAGTCAATAAACGACGGTCGTTCCGCCTATCTCTACTCACTCTTAAAAAGAGAACTAAATGCGGATCCTCCACCCAAATAACACACAAAGGAGAGAAAATGATTAAACTCATAAAAGCGGAAGCAAAAAAAGTGTTAGGTATAGACCTAGACTGGACTGCGCCAGAAATCCGCCCTAGCCGAAAAGGAATGAGAATCTATTCCAGTGTAAAGCATCTGCCCAAGAAGCGGATTTTGGAAAAAATGATTGAGAAAAAGTCACTCCTCGAGAGTCGGGGCTTTTTCCTCGATCGAACAATGGGCGGATGGGCCTTGAGTGCCGCCTTAGTTCCGCCAAAAGAAATCGCAGACAAATATGTCAACAGTGAAAAGTTGAAAAGACTCCTTTGGGAGCCGAATATCAAGATAGATGAGACAGGTTTACTTTCTTACCAAATCGCAGGAGTAAAGCGTCTGGTCAACGCCTTACAGAAGCATCGCAGGGCGTGTGAATTATCCGATGGCGGTGTAGGCAAAACCTACATGGGGGCAGCAGCCGCACGGCACTTCGGATATCATGTGATGGTTGTTTGCCCACCTGTCGTTAAAACCGAATGGCGTAATGTCCTATCGAGTTTTGGTTGCAAAATAATCACAATTGAAAGTTGGGAAGCTACGCGTAGTTTCAGGGATGATTATTATAGTTACAGGGATGGTTGGAAGCTCCCCAAAGACTCTATGCTGATTCTGGATGAGCTTCACCACGGAAAAGCAGATGCATCCCAGTCGGGGCAGGTGGTTTGTGCCGCATCAAGAGCCAAGTGCCTCGTTTTGGGGATGACCGCATCCCTTGCAACTGGCCCACATGAAATGCACGGGTCAGGTATGCTGTTTGGGCTTCACCAAGGAGGCGAGTCCTATGAAAGATGGAAAAGCGAAAACGGATGCGTAAAAGGAAAATACCAGTACATCTATATCAAGAAAGCGGGTGGGAATCCTATGAAGGACATCCACGAACAGCTTATCCCTTACAGAGGCAACCGCATCCGTATCGCCGATTTGGGCGACCAGTTCCCCGAAACCCATCTTTCGGCGAACGCCTACGATGCAGGCAGATATACACCGAAAATCAAACAAGTCTACGAAGACATGCTTGAGGAAATCCAGCGGATTGAGGCGAAAGATCCCCGAACCGCTAATGCTTCCATTTGGACAACCATCTTGCGAGCAAGGATGCAAACAGAAATGTTCAAAGTGCCGATGATGATTGATTTGGCTAAAGACTACCAAGATGCGGGCTACTCTGTCGCCTTGTTCGTATCCTTCACCAAAACGGTCTATGCGTTGGCTGACGGGTTAAAAACTGACTGCATCATCAAAGGGGGCATGACGCAAAAACAAAGAGATGAAGCAAAGCGGCGATTCCAAGACGACGAAGTTAGGGCAGTTATATGCAATATCAAATCGGGCGGTGTCAGCTTGTCCTTACATGACCTTAATGGGAAGCATCCGAGAGCGGCTTTAATCAGCCCAACTTGGTCAGCCTTCAACTTGAGGCAAGCAACTTTCAGAGTCCACCGCGCAGGGGGCGTAACCAAATCAATACAACGAATAGTATTCGCGGCGAATACGATCGAAGAAAAAGTAATGGCAAAGGTTCAGGCTAAATTAGAGAATTTGGATTCTCTGAATGATGGCGACCTCGCCCTTACTGAAAAGCTCTATGGAGTTAATGAAAGTTCAATGATTGAGGAAATTAAGGAAATTAAAAAAAATATTGATTACGGAACCTGCAATACACCAAAAAGCATTAACAAAACAACTTTCGTATCAAAAAGCATAGACGATTCAAAAGCTGAACCTATACACAATAAATTAGAATCGGTGAAAAAAAGACTGGGGAAACCAGAAAAACCACTTTCTAAAGACAATGTTGAAAAAATAGGCAACAAACCAGGAAAAACTGAGTTGTCTGAAGAATATCAGTCACCACCCGAACCACGACCTATACAAAACATCGAAAAGAGAGCTTTAAAGGTGACTCAAGGGATAGAAGAAGACAAAAAAAACTCTCTCCCTTTGGAAAAAAG
>JFJP01027828.1_pt1 | contig 11797 bp, 7 predicted proteins | sample 431651 | NCBI WGS metagenome assembly JFJP01 (sample SAMN02602958, study PRJNA72255) | Microbial mat metagenome, whole genome shotgun sequencing project. | biome: fresh water; feature: sink hole; material: water; isolation source: purple microbial (photo- and chemosynthetic) mats found in... | reverse complement strand
TATTTTTGATAAAAAAGAAAATTTCATTAAATTTGATAATCTCTATCAAAAAACTAAAAAACCGATTTTTTCAGATTCCTTTTCTTCTTCTTCCACTTTTGCGAGATTCTCATATTCTTCAGGTATGTTTGATAACAATCTTGTTGAAATTGATATTATTTGTTCAATCTTTGCGAAATCTTCTTCTTTATCGCATTTATACAAATATACCTATATATTCATTTAAAATCCTTAAAATTTGTTTAAAAACCTTCTTATCGTTGGTAACTTTAATTACAGCGGAACTCTTCACATTATTATATTTTAAGGTGACTCTAGACTGAAAATTTTATTAAAGAGGTAAAAACCAATGATATTTAAGTTTTTTACTTTAATAGGGTCTTCCATGAGTAAAGTGACAACTTTATCCAAAAAATCATTCCAATTACGTAAATAATTCTTCATTCTTCCTTTAAAATTTGGTTTTAAAATAGTCAAACCTTAAATAATTCCTTTTAAATTCTGTCAAAAAATAGATTTCTATCTAACTTTATTTATTTTCCTCAATAATCCCAAAAAAAATATTTTAAAATTTAGAAATCAAAAAACAAAAAAGATAATATGGAGTCGAAAAGAAAAACAATACCTTGCAAGTTTTTTTTCGAAGCCGGTTTTTGTAGAAAAGATCAAGAGTGCGATTTTTCTCATGATCCTTCCACTCAGCAAAACAATCAAGGAGGACAAAGTAATCGAGGTGCTTTCGGTTTTAGTAGAGGAGGTGGTCGTGGAGGTGGTGGTAGATTTGGTCGAGGAGGTGGTAGAGGTTCAAGTGGTAGAGGAGGTAGTCATTCAAATTATCATGATGATCCTTCGGGAGCTAATTCAGGAGGACCTCAACAAAATAATTACTATGGCAATAGTAGAGGGAGAGAACCATATAGAGCAAGACCAGATTATCAATATCAATCGAAACCAAAAACAGATTATGGTGAAAAACCTCCTTCGAACGATAAAGGCAAGATGTCATGCAAATATTTTCGAATGGGAACTTGTAATAGTGGAGTGAATTGTAAATTCCTTCATACTTGGACTGATAATGATGATTTGGGACTGGCTTATTTAAGATCATTTGGAGATGAAAACGTGAAAACCGATGATTTTGAAATAAGAGATGTTTGCATCATAGATAGCTCAAAAAAAATTGTTGCGTTCGCTCAACCTAAATCGATTTTATTTGTTGATTTTAATTCAAATTCTAATGAAAATCAGGAGAAAATGATGGACGAAGCAGAAGAATTAACTTGTATGAGATATTTTGAAAATGCACTGTTCGTTGGGATCTTTAACACGAATAAAAATTGCTCAATAATAAAAGTTATTCAGTTTGATGGCAGTGAAATGACCATTGAACCTGCACACCAAGATTATATAGTTGATATTTGCAATATCAGAGATTTTATAATAACAGCTTCACTTGATACAAAGATAAAATTCTGGAAAATGAATCAGATAGCTCTAAAATTCGAGGTTGTCTTTACACAAAATCATAAGGAAATGAGCAAAATGAAGAATATTACTTATAATGGAATTGATTCGCTTTTCGTGGCAAATAATGATTTCAGTTTATCGATCTATTCTATTGACTATTCCATAGCTCCTTTAAATATGAATATGATAGCAAATTACGACAATTATCACGGGGACATCATCACAAATTTGAAATTTTTCAGCAGCAATCAACAAACTCGTAAAAAAATCATCAATTATAAGTGCTTAAGTTTGTTTTTAATTTTTTTTAGATTTGGTGACTTCAAGCTTTGACAGAACAATAAAATTCTTCTCTTTGGACGATGGAAAAGCTTTTCAAAAACAATTTGAACTACCGATTTCTTCTATGGATATTGTTAAAAATAACAAAGATAAAGATATTTTGGCAATAGGATGTGCTAATGGAAATGTTGAATTATATGATTTGAACAATAATTTTCAAGATATGGGGAAATTGATCCTTCATAAACAAAGGATTGTTTCTAATTTAGTTGGGTTTTCTGAAAGGATAAACGATGTCGGATTCAACTATATGATCGTTTCTGATACAGGAGGAAGAGCATCAGTTTGGAAATTTCAGAAAGAAAGGAAATAAATTTTAATGGGAATAAACTAAGAATATTTATTCATTATTAAGAAATTATTTTCATATCAATCACATCACATTTTCTGTTTTTTTTTCTTAAGAATTATTTTTTTTAAACTGGGAAAACAAACTGATGGAGAAAAAAATTTTTTCTTTGTATTTTATTTTTATTTTTTTTATAAATAAGAAAATTTTCTCAATTTTTTAAAATTAAAAAATAATTTTTTTTTTTAGTTTGGTGAAACTAAATATGATTGAATAGGTTTTCAAATTTTTTATTTTTAACATATTTATATATATAGTTAATTATATATATATAAGAAAAAAAAAAAATTAGAAAATCTCATTTCTCTTTTTGTCAAAAGAGACAAAAACTCTAAGTTTACACTTCTCCAAATTATGGGCCTTCTTCTCTAATAAAACCATTGAAATCATTAAAATCCTTATTTCCAAAATCGTTTTCAATTTGATCCTGTTCCTCTTCTTCTTCAAAATCTTCAAAAATCATCTCCTTGTTGCAATTCTTATGTTCAATCCCGAAATTGGCCATCAAATCCTCAAAATTGTTTGATTCTCCTTCATTTTGTTCAATAAGAACATTCTCACCATTACCATCTTCTTGTTTTACGTTTTCAAATCCTTCAATATGCATATTTTTCTGTTGTTTGTAAGGAGTTTTAAAAGAAGAGGTTCCATGTTTTCCTTTGTATTTTTTAAGAAAAACACTCTCTTCATTATCTATTTTGTTCCAAAGATCAGCGTAAATGCTTTCATTATTTGAATTAAGGATATTTGAAGGACTTATTGCATAAATCTTCTCAGGATGCATCAATTCATTCAAATCATTATACAAAGGAATCAAACCATTGGGTTCTTTGATAAAATTTGTGATGTTTTGCATTTGAGAGTAGTTTTTATTTGTATGATTAAAAGACTTTTCCTTTAATTTTTTCACCTTCTTTTTATCTTTTGGCAGTTCAGGGGGGTTCTCTTCCTCATTTTCTGCATTCCCTAACCCTACTTCACAATTTCTTTTACGTTTTGCATAGAAATGCGATGCATGAAGATCGTTTGGCTCACATGGCATTCGAATCTTCCGAAATTTATTTTCATTTGACTTGAGGTCTTTGAGAATAGAGTTTTTTATCAATTGGGAAGCTGATTTCTTTATTAGTTTGTTCAGATATTTGGAGTTTTGGGCTTGTTGGTCGAGTTTAAATACAGGTTCATAGTCTAATTTTTTTATGAAAAAAATAAAGAAAAAGTTAATGAAAATTGAAATTCGAACAAAAATTGGAAATTAATTTTAAAAAAATCAATGTTTAAAAAGATTTTTTTTTTTTAAAAATTGCTAAAAAAATTAATGGAAATTAAAAAAATGAAAATTTCAAAAACATGCGAAATTTATATGAAAATACCTTCTCTTTCTTTGTGATTATCAGGGCCTTCAAAAGCAGATTTGTAAAGGACGATCAATTTTTCGATTTTTTTATCATACACAACCCTTAAATTTTAAAGCAATTTTTGTTACTAAACAAAAAATTAAATTAAATTTACTTATTCTTATTAATCTCCTTCCATAAATTATCGGTTTCTTTCAATTGTTTATCGCTCTGCTTCACCAAAACTGATATCAATCTCTCCAACTTATCATTCTTCTTCTCCAAATTCATAATCTTTTCAAAAACCTCTAATAATTTTTTTGAAAAACTAAGAAATTTAAACCTGTGATTTCATTTTTAATTGTTCATTTCCCAAATCATAAATTTCTTCACGTTCTTGCTTTATCAAAGGAGCCATAGGTTTTTCAGGATCAAGTGTATTATTGCCATTGATTCCCACTTTTCTTTTGATTTGAGAAAGCAGTTTTCTTTATAAAACAAAAAAATAAGTAATTCAGTAAATTTTATAAAATCAAACATTTGTGCTCTTTGAAACAGTTTATGTGAAAATCCAATCTGATCATTTTCGTTTTTCGTTTTATGGAAATCATAGGAATTTAACTATAAAACCAAATAATTTTATTCAATTATAAAAGAGCAAACAAAAATGTTTATTTATTAAAAAACTGCAAACTTATAAATACAGCTTAATTTTTCATTTGCTTTCTTGCTTTGAGTTTTTAACACTAAATTAATCGAAAATAATGGAAATTTTTCACTACCTGTCTGACAAATGAGGAGAAGTTCTTATGTTTGAAATAGGCGGGAAGCACTTTTTCAGTGAAATCGTTCAAATTGTATATTATAAAGGCATCACCATGCTCAGTCCACGCAACAATTTCATTGTATTCTGAGTTCTAAAGCCAATAAAAAAATTCGGTTTTATAAGAGAAATTTTAAAATGAAAAAAACCTCAATCAATGCATAAGTTTTTTTTAGAAAAGCAGGGATTTTTTGTAGGTTTTGAATTGAAGTAGGCATTATATAAGTGAGATTCATGAATGAGATGATAGAAAAGTGTCAATTTTTTGATAAGGAATTCGTTTTTTTGTGGTTTTGGGGGGTTTTTTAAAAAAAAAATTTATTTTTTTTTGAAATTATATTTATCAGGCCTGATGAATCTAAATATAATAAAGTTTCAGAACTAAGATTTTAAATCAGGAATTTAGGATATCATTGATTTTAAAAGAAGTTTGTTTTGAGAAAAGAAAAAGCTGTTTTAATGGAATTTAAGACACAGATCTTTCTCCGTTAAGAAATAAAATAAAATGCGAAATTATTTCGATAAATAGCACAAATAAGACAAAATAAAACTTGCTACTTTTTAATTTTAAAAACCAAAAGAAGTTTTTAATTTTTTTTTCAGAAAAAGGTTTTTTTTATTTGAAAAAGGGCGACCAATATATATTGTTTTTGAAAGAAAATTACGGCTTTATATAAAAAATGGAAAATAAGTTGTTTTATAAGGAATCTCCTTGATGATTAGGCAACTTTTTAAAAAATTTAAAGGAAATTTTTTTAGTAAGTAAATGAAAAAAAAAATTAAAATCCTTTTCAAAGTTTTCTTCTAAGATAAAGAATTTTAACATTGGGTAAGGAGGAGAAAAATAGAAATATTGTTAATTTTTTCGGATTTGTTTTTCAGAATTTATCAGTTTATAAAAAAAAATAGCTGAGTGAAATTTCTTTTCATCCATAAAATAAGCAAAAATTAACAAAGAAAATACTCAAATTAAAATAAAGCAAACAATAATAACAAAATTTTCAAATTTATATAAAACATTTTTCATAAAAATTTTTTTATGCTAAATCTGCATTCAGGACTACGACTTTCCACTTCAGGTTTAAATGAGTTCTGATTTTCTACATAAACCCCCCACTAAACCCTAATTTTCCTTCCTAGTTTCTACAAAAGCATCGAAAAAATCCAGGTTTTATTAGAATTAATTGACAAAGACTTCAAAAAGAAATTCAATATTACCAATACATTAACCTTAGACATCGAAATTACCCAAGAATTTTTGATAAGTTTGAAGAAATTCTATCAGTTTTATCTCTTATGTCTGATTGAAATCTGCAATAAATTAAGTGAAATTGGATTGGGAGTTTTGGGTTTAACGCTCATTCAAATGTTTCAAACTTTTAAATTGAATATGGCTTTTTTCATGAAATTCAATATATTTTTTTTTAAAATGAAGAATTTATATGTAGAATCCAAAGAAGAAGTTCCTTTAGAGAGTAAAAGAAAATTTTTATTTGTTTCTGTTTTATTTTTTATGAATAAAGCTAGCAATTTAAACAATGAATTCACACAAGATCAATTAAATATATTAAGGAAATTTCTCATGAGACAAAAGAATATGGGTGTTAAGGAAGAAAATGTGAATAAATATGAAAAAATAGAAAAGGCAAGGTTTTATTTGGAGCAAGAAGCGCAGGATTTGGATCAAATGCTGCTGGTTTTTAAGGCTGCGAAAGATGAAATTGATGAATTTATTAGGAAGAAAGTCAATTTGAAATTGATTAAACCTTCAGGGGTAACTAAATTACTGCAGAATATTGTGAGAGATGCTAAGGCACAGAGTATCACTTTGAATACGTTACTTGAAAAAGGTTTTTGGGTTTTGCTTTTTTATTTTAATGGACTTTTTCTGTTTAATTTTGAATCAATCCCCATCAATCCCATCAATCCCATCATCCCCATCAATCCCCATCAATCCCCATAAATCCTTATCAATCCCATCAATCCAAGGGGTTTTTAAACCATTTTTTGTATTATAATGCATGTTTGAGAATTAATCTGTCCAAATTTTAAATTTGTGAATTTCTCATTTAGTTATTCTTAAAAAGAGGATGATGTTATTGAAAGACGTGACATCGACGTGAAAGACGAAAACGTCATTGATGAGATCAAGAAAGAGATAATCAACGTGATCGATCACGGTCAAAAGAAGGTTCTCAAACAAATGATGAAACCTATGTGCAAAATGAGTACAATCCTCACATTCTCACACAGTTTGGACAAAGAAATCCAAGTAAATAAATTTAAAAAAAATCCCATTAAAAAAAATAAAATAATTCTTTGAGAAAACATTTGAAATTAAGAATTAATTAAAAAAACTTTTAAAAAAGACAGAGGAAGTGATCATAAAAGACCCAAAATCCGGAAATGCCTATACTCTTTCCAAACAATTTTCTCAAGTTTCTTTGGAAAAAACCGACCTTTTAACAAAGAATGAGTTTCTTCAATCACAGTTAAAATCACAAACCCAAAGGCTTTTCCTTTTGGAAAAAAAGGCTGAAGAAGCTGATTCACAGAAAGAAGCAATAAATTTATTAAGGATAGGTTTTGAATACAAAATGCAAAGAAAAAAGTCTAAGAATAAAAGTCTTAAGAAAGAAAAAGAAGAAATCCTGAATAAATTAGCCAATTTTATTGATAAAGATTCTAAGAATAAGCAACTAAACATGCAAAAAAACTTGGAAATTGATAAAGAACAGTTCAAATTCGAAGAAAAAGAAAAAGAATTAAAAGAAATTAACGAGAAATTACAAGAAGAAATCATGGTTTTAAACTGCGAAATAGCATATTTGAAAGAAGAAGGAGAAATGATGAAGAATTCGCTCAAGGAAATGAAGAAAAAACTCGAAGAAGAATTCTTAAAGAATAAGAAGAATGGGAAATTGATACAGGGATTCACAAAACAAAGGACTTTATTGAGAAGATCATCAACTTTCGAAAAAGAAGACAGCGGTGAAGAAGTGGCAATAAATAATATGGAGGGACGATTAGTTGTAGGGAAAAAGACTGAAGAAATAGTGAAGATATTTTCGTTAGAAAAATATGAGAATTATGAAGAAAATCCAAAGAAAAACGAAATAAAAAATATGGAAAAAAAAGAAGATATTGAAAAAAAAGAAGAACAAAATATGATAAAAAAAGAAGAAAAAAATACCGAAAAAAAGATTACTCAAGAAAATTTTGAGAAAAAAATGGTGAAAAAATCTCCTTCAAAAAAATCAGTCTTCACAAAACAAAATTCTTTCAAAATGTTAAAAATTGCTAAAGAAGAGCTTTTTTTGACAAAGGAGAGCAAGAGATTTTTAAATAAAAAGGAATTTCAAATTCAAAAAATAGATGAAGAAGAAGTTTCAAAAAAAAATTCGATGGAAAAAACAGCAGTTGTTTCTGTTTATCAAAACAACCAAAAAGAAGGTTCTTTTGAAAAAGTTGAAGAAAACCAAGAAAAAACGAGGTTTGAAAAAAAAAAGATGGTTTTTTTAATGAAAAAACTTGAAAAATCAGAAGAAAGAGAGAATATTCTGGAAATTCTTGAGAAAATAATGAGTAAAGAGATTGATATTGAAGAATTGCTTCTTATAAAGACAAATTATGAAAGATTAAGGGAAAATCAGTCAAAATCGCTTTTATATAAAGAAGATTCAAAGAAAAATATGCTATATAAGAGGGATTCCATAGAAAATGTACCAAACTTATCAAAAAATAAGAAAAATTCAAATGAAAACAAGCTAAATTCAAAAGAAAATAAGCTAAATTTAAAAGAAAATAAGGAAAATTCATTAAAAATCTTGAGAAAAAATTCAAAAGATAATTCAATAGATAATAAATCAAATTCAACAGAAAAGCAGGTTTTTCCTCAAGAAATTTTATCAAAAGATTCGTTAAAATCAATGAAAAAGGTTGAAATTCTGATGAAAACACCTCAAACCCTGAATTTTTCTCCAAAAGTCGATAATTTTGAGCAAATCTTTTACGAAGAATTCCTTAAATTCAAGGAAGAAAATGGTCTTGATGACTTAAAACGACTAATAAAACAACGAATTCTTTGCGAAACTCATAAAATCCCAACAAATGAGCAGATTTCATTAGTAAACGAGCCCAAAAATCCAATAAAAGCTCCTTTTCCTCGAAGTTCGAAAAAAATTTTATCTTCTTTATTTGAATTAAATTTCGTAAATCCTTTGGAAAAACAGCTTTTTTCTAAAAACAGCACTTCTTTGGGTTTCAGCAATGAAAACATGTTTCTTTACAGAAAATTGAGAACAGAAAATGGCCCAAGAACTTCCAAATCTATTGGTAATAGCGTTTTTTTCAAACCACTTGCAATAAACGAGGGGAAATTCAAAAGAAAATCGTCGATTGATGAAGTTTTTATTAAAGAATTTAATGAAAATGTGCTTGAAAGCTCGAAAAATGAAAAATATAATAGAAAATCATCAATAAACGAATTTTTCAATGAAAAAAAAATGGAAAATGAAGAAAATTTAAGATTCAAAAGAAAATCATCAAAAACTGAGCTTTTTCCAAACAAAAATTTCAAAAACAAAGAAATTGAAGAAAATATCGAGAATTTTTCAAAGAAAAAGAGCTTTTTTAAATACCCTTTTAGAAGTATTCATAATAAATATGAAGGCGGTGAAGATCTTGAATATTCTTTTGATGCTTTTGAGAAGATTTATCGCAATTTGTTGAAGAAACATGAGAAATGTGGACCATTTTGTGAACATTTGAAGAGGTTTTATAAGAGAATAGGATTTGTGGGGAGACTTTATCATAAGGAGGAATTGATTTTGCATAAGAATTTGATTGATAAATTGAATTTTCAAACAGAAGTTTAAGATTTATAAAGGAAAATTTATTTTTATTAATAATTATTAAATATTTTGTTCAAAAAAACGAAAATTTCAGTTAATTTTAGAGAAGAAAAAAATTGGGGTTTATTTGCTGAAAAAAAAATTTTTTTTTTTACTCACAAATTTTTTTTTTAAATAAAAAATATATAACTCATTTCAAAAAATAGCTCTTTCTCTCTCATGAATAGTTTGGATAGAAGGGAGTGATCAGGTTGAAAAAGGGAATATCTCTCATCTTAGGAAATATATATCACGAGCTAAAATTAAACAAGGTTTTATTCCCAAAAAATCATCAGAAAAGAGCAAGGGTTCTATAGATAAATACATAAAAATACAATAGAATTCATTCAAAATAGGAAATAAATTATCAATGAGGTTCTGTGAATTGAACCCTTGCTTCGGAAGAAAAGATCCAATTCCTGAAATGTTCCAAAAAAGTTATCAAGACTTTAAAGGAGAAAAAAATTGAGGCTTTTGATCCCAATATTTTTGGAGATATATCAGTGTTGATGAGCATAATCATGCAGGAATTCATTAGTGGAACTCTGTGGTATGTGAAGATAATGTAGGAAAGTGGAAAGCACTTCTAGAGTTGGGATAAAGTTTATTGAACAAAGAATTTAGTTGTGGGATTGTAAATTAGATAAATTTGAAAGAAAAAAAGAGAAATGATGCTTTTTAAAAAAATTAAGTTTCCTTTTATTTTTTTTTAAAGAATATCCGTTTTTTTTTGAACAGCTAGACTTTAATTTCTTTACAAACAAACAAAAAACATTCAAAAATTAATTATATAATTAAAACACCCTTAAAAACACTTCAAACATTGAATGATAGACGAAACAATTTCCATAACTTTGAGTAGTATTTTTTCAAGCATTGGAATTATCTATTTTCTCTACTATTTCATCACAAAAGTCTTTTTTTTTTCGAGATCTCCATTTCATAAAAAATTATTTTATTAAAAAATAAAGATCGATTCTTTTGATTTGGAACAAGCCATAAGACAAAGCAAACATGCTGAAATCTTTGAGGAAAAAAATGATTCTTATCTGAAAACTGCTTTGATTCAGAAAGAAGAAGACCTTGGAAATAGCAAATTTTATTTCAATTTCATTTTTGAGAGCGTACAGCAATTCCTGACAGATTTCCATTCATTTCAAACGAATTTCATGTTTATTTTTGCTATTCTTTTCGTGTTTATCGTTCTGGTACAAATTTAAAAAAAATTTTATCTCTAATTTTAATTTGTTATTGATTTTGCAAGTTTCTTTTTGAAGAGTTTATAGGCAGTTTTTATGTGACTTGTGCATATATTTGTGGTATAATTTTCTGTATGATTATGCATTCGCTTGCATCTAAATTCGGAAGAAGCACACTTGGGATCATTATTTTTCAATCCATGTATGAAAATATATTATCATTTTTAAATAATAAAATTATATAGAGAAGGGGATTTTAAAGCTTTTCAAAACACTTTCCAGATGTCTTATAATGCTGCATTGGCTTTGATCATCTTTTTCCTCTCGTTTTTCAATGTTTTTCTGATAATAATAACAGCTATTTATCGATGTAATTATAAATAAAATAAATAATTTTTGAACATTCTATGATTTTCCATTTTAAAGATGTAAAAAATTTATTTTCGTTTCACAATAAGAATATATTGAAAATATTCTCTAATATTAATTTTTTCTTTCGTTATTACAAAAAAATATATAATGGTTATTTTGAAAATATAGAATTGTTATTTATTTTTTAATTAGCTATATATGTAAGTGACACTGAGACTGACACTAAAACGCAAGAATATGAGAATATGTTCACTTTAATGATCGGAGGCTTCACATTAGCATGTAAAACCTTATTTTTTATTTAGAGAATTAAAATATGAAAAAAATTTTGGAAAAAAAGATTGTTTTGGAGCTTTTTTCTATAGAATCAGTGGCACGATTTATCAAAGCAGTATTGGAGCTGCTGCTGATTTAATAGGAAAATCTGATGAGGAAATTAAATCAGAGAATTTTTTTAACCCTTGTTCAATCCCCAATCAAGTGGCTTGTTTTTACAAAAACTTTATGTCAAGTTTTTCCGATATAACTTCAGTGTTTCTATTGATAGTTTCAACAATTTTAGTAATATTATGTTCTTTTTTCTTATTTTATCCGATTTAATTGTCATTTCTTTCTTATTTTTCACATCAAATTTTCGTTTTTCATTCAAACTTTATATTTTTTTCCTTTAGATTTTGACTTGTGGCTCACAGGAGTTCACAAAAGAAAAATCCAGTTTTTTCTTTATTGAAGTTTATTTCGGTTTCACGATCATCACCACGCTTTTCTCTGCTATTCTACTGAATTTGAGCATTTTCGATCCAATGGATCTCGTCAATTTCTGTGCTAAAAATTATAGATTGCAGTTGATATTAAGCCATTTATTCTCAATGTCATTTAATATCTTTGTTCCACTTATTGTCTTTGAAAATGATTTTTCGTTTTACCTTGTGGATTCAAAGCCAGAAGCCAATAAAGTATCGAATCTTCAATTACAAAATGTTTCAAGAGGTATTTAAAACTTAATTTTCTTTTAA
>JFJP01011331.1_pt1 | contig 11797 bp, 14 predicted proteins | sample 431651 | NCBI WGS metagenome assembly JFJP01 (sample SAMN02602958, study PRJNA72255) | Microbial mat metagenome, whole genome shotgun sequencing project. | biome: fresh water; feature: sink hole; material: water; isolation source: purple microbial (photo- and chemosynthetic) mats found in... | reverse complement strand
TGCCGGTTTCGATTTCTGCAAAACCATTGAAGAGCCGCCGATGCCCGGACAGGGTGTAGCGGGTGAAGTCATACGCGCCTTCATGCACCTGCTGCATAAACGGCAGTTCTGAATAGAGCAGACCGCCGGTTTTGAGAACACGGTGAATTTCGGCGGCGACTCGTTCCGGGTAGAGCACATGCTCCAAGACGGCGGTGGTGATCACTGCATCCTTGCAGCCCTCGGTAAAAGGCAAATCATGCCCATCGCAGAACAGATCAACATCCGCGCCGACATCAATATCCGAGTAGATCAGCTTCAGGTGAGTCCCCGCACCCAGTCGTTGATCCAGCCATGACCGTTGTCGTCCTCCGCCAACCACTAGGACGGTCGCTGTTCCCGTTTGAGTGAGGATTGATTTCAGCCGGTCAAGCACTCGACCACTGGCTAGATTGACCGACGGCGTGGGAATAAAGCGTTTCAGTCGTGATGGAGTCGGGTTGGGCGGGGTGGCGGGTTGATAATCTTTAACGGCGAAAATACGGTTATCGTGGCGCAGGAGTACCGGGCGATCATGGACGATAGGGTAGTTTGCACCGCAGTTTGCACAGCGTATTTGCGGTGGATCAGTGACTAATTGAAGCGATGAGTGATTGCATTGCGGGCATTGTAATAGGGGGATTAGCTGTGAGAGTTTATTCATTTAAGCGCAACCCTTAAAATCGCCGGTAAATCCATAAACAGTAGGAAATAGCCTTTGAGGGTATGTTGCACATCGAGTAGCTTTCCCTGAACCAAGGCGAAGATAACGCGAGTAAAAGGTTCCAACCCCAAAGTCACCAGCAACAAAATCCAGGCATTGATGAAAGAAAAATGCTTGAATCCGTACAGTAAACGACTACGCAGAGAGTAAAACAGTCGGTGTGCTTTGACTTGGCGTGAAGTACCACCTCCCGCATGAAAGGCTTGAGCATTCGCTAAATAAATACTACGCCAGCCCGATTGATATGCACGAAGAGATAAATCTAAATCTTCCAAATAGACGAAAAATCGCTCATCAAATCTACCCAGCGATTCAAATAATGAACGTCGTATCAGATAAAACGCACCAATTACATGGTCAACGTCACAAGTCTTGATATGATCCCATTCTAATCTGTGGGTACTCAGAAATCGAAATCCCGGCAACTTGCTTATACCGAACACTTGCGCTATGAAAATACCTAAGGATGGAAATCGAGCACAACTGCGGCTTACTCTACCCGATTCATCAACTAACTGGATTCCGCAAATTCCTACCTTGGCATTATTCTCATCATCCATAAAATTCAGTGGAACCGAAAGCGAGTTTTCAAATAAACGGGTATCGGGATTCAGAAAGAGTAAATAATTTCCCGATGCGAGCGCTGCGCCTTGATTGCAGGCGGCGGCGAAGCCTCGATTATAACCCGCCCGGATCAGGGTCACATTAGGCAAACCCTCAATATTGATTTCAGAGCGGTCGGTTGAACCATTATCAATCACAATGATTTGATTGACTAACGGCAGGCCAAATTTCAATATGGAGTTGATACAACTGAGGAGTTGGGAACCAGAGTTCCAATTAACAATAATAATATCGCAAGTTTTCATGTAACGATCTTTTCTCTATAAAAATAGAGAATGGTATAAAAGATAGAGCAGGCAATGACATAAGCGATTGTGACAATTCTTGCCAAATTAGACTTCAGTTTTTGTGATTCATAAACATAGATAAAAACAGGAATTGCTAAAAATTCCCGAAAACGATGTGCAATGACCTGAAACTCGGGCATACTCCAAAGTATTGTTATACCGAACGCAAGCATGATTACAGTCTTTTTCATCAATACTGTTGATTTATTCCATATTACAATGGAAAAGATTAAAAAAAGTATATCGAGGACAACTCCCATAGAAAACCGGTTTAATTTTTCCGTCCCATAACTAGAAACTTCATACATAGTTAGAGCAGGAAAATAAGGGCTTATTTGATAAACCAGGTTACTTGATGTTGTTAATATTACTAGCATAAACCCTAAAAAAATTAAAACTTTTCCCTTGTTGTTGATTGGAGTAAACAGGAAAGGAATAAAAATTAAAGTTGAATAATGCATTAAAATTCCTATAGTTATCGCAATAGCAGCTTTAAGATACATATCTTTGTTCTGCAATAAAAAAGCTAAAATAACAAATCCAGAAGCTACCGCAGTTCTCAACTGAACCAATTCATATAATGGATAAAAACGGGTAAAATATAATAAAGTAGCCAAAAAAAAGCCATAATTAATCTGTAAAAGACCCAATTTTGTCCACATAGCGATCACTACAAGCAAAAACCAGGTTAGTGCATTGCTACCGGTGATTTCCAAAAAAAACCAGGATAGAACTCCGAAACCCATCTCGAACCGAGAACTTTCTATTGCTGAAAAACCTTTTAGTGAAATTGCGTCAAAATAGTCCTGATAGTTATAAAAATCTGCACCAATACCCAACCAGTTAAATCCGGCGACTACGCCAGCCATAATTGAGATGAGGGCAATAATTGAAATTTTTTTTAGGTGCTTTAATCGAAAAGATTTGTTAAAAAAAGAGGTTATTCGCAACCTGGGAGCAGTGACAATCATTAATATGCCTTTTTCTGTTTGATGTGAGTATTTGATCTAGCGCCGCGCCAGATAAACTTCAAAACAACACATCATAGCCAATAATCCTTGCAACCGAACGATTGATATACTTCTGACATATTGTGGCTAAATGCTTTTTTCGTGGATGTGGGATAAATAGGAAATATTGATGAATAAATCTAGGATCACTGCGGCCCATAGATCCAATCCCGATAGCTTCCTTCCAAGCAACATAAGGCAACGAGAGTTGATCTCTTTTAGCTACACCGCGATCTTTGTATTCAGACCACCAAGCATCCATCAATCGCCGCATAACTGAGGTATTCCGCCTAATAATAACGCCTGCTTCAAAAAGACCGTGGTTTCTCGGATAGCTATTTTTACGGTAACGCCGCATTTGCCTAGCAATAGTCCAGATTTTATCATGTGCGAAGTGGGCGCATGCTTTAGCTTCTTCATAGATACAGGTTCGCTGTGGGTGATCGAACATAAAAACATCGTTGTTTTGATTCATTATGTTACGCACAAACTCTCCAATGTTGCCCACAATCTGAATAGATCCATCAATATATAGCGTAACATCGTAGTTTTTGAGTGGCTCCACAAGATGAGGATGCATCTTAATAAAGCGATTCTGATCCTTTACGTTCAGATGTAGCAATTCTATTGGTTTATAAACCCAAGGAGCAGGTAATGGCGGTGGCTGATCCGTAAAACAATAGTAGTCAATCCCGGATTCTATCTTTAGCGGTTGATGGATAGGATCGTAACCTCCAGTAATACAGGTATAGATAGCGATTTTCATTAGATACTCAGTCTATTATTTGCATGTTCAACGAAACCTCCCAGCATCAACAAGCCCCAGATTTGTTCTGTTCTATCTCTCATCCCAGTCCGATGCTCAGACCATAACTGATTAATCATCCTAGTATTCCAAGGACCGGAATCCTGTTGGATAGCATCAATGGTTGATTCTACCCAAGGTCTTAGCTCGTTTCGCAGCCAATCCGCCAATGGAATTGAAAAACCCTGCTTTGGTCGATCTACTAATTTTTTTGGTACATATCGGTATAAAACCTCCCGTAAAACCCGCTTATCTACTGAATTATGAGATTTTAATTGTTCCGGCAAACGCAGCGCAAACTCAACCAATCGGTGATCCAGCAGTGGCGCACGAGTTTCCAAACTCACCGCCATTGCTGCGCGATCCACCTTGGCCAGAATATCATCGGGCAAGTAGGTCGCAGCATCGTAAAGACTCATCGTCGCCGCCACATGATCCAGGTTAGGCATTAATAATAGCGGCTGGAACGGACTTTGTGAAGAAACCGGGACTGGGCCACCTCGATAACGATCCATCCAGTAACGGTTTAATGCCTGAGGGTCCGTTTGTTTCCATGCCGCTACCACCGAACGCGCCTTTCGCAACCTTGCAGAATCAGGCCGGTGACCACAAATGGCATCTCTACCCGCAAACAGAACCGCCCAGGGCAAATAACCGAGCCAACGGGTACGCCATAGCTTAGTCAACAGTGCATATTGGGAGTAGCCGAAGAAAAACTCATCGCCACCATCCCCGGATAAAGCCACGGTGACTTGCTGCCGGGCCAATTGGCTCACGAGATAAGTAGGAATTGCCGAACTGTCCGCAAACGGCTCATCCCAGATTCCCGGCAATTGCGGAATAATCGCCAACGCCTCTTCGGGGCTAATCTGGTGTTCAACGTGATTTGTTCCCAAATGACGAGCTACAGCGGCAGCGTGTTTTGATTCATCCATTTTTGCCAGCGGCATCCCAATAGAAAACGTCGTGACCTTGGTTGTCGTTGATTTTTGCATCAAGGCAACCACCGTAGAGGAATCAATTCCTCCCGAAAGAAACGCTCCGACTGGGACATCGGCAATGGCTTGGTACTGAACCGCGCTGGTCAGCAATTGCTCCAACTCATCCGTCGCCTCATGTAAGGTACCTTGGAATGGCGATTCTCTGCCTTGCCGTGCCGCCACTGCCAAAGACCAATAAGGTTTTGGAGCGGGTTCAAGTTGCCTGGATAGTTGATTCATATCCAGTTTCAGCCACATCCCGGCCGGGAGCTTGCGAATGCCTTTATAGATTGAGTCGGGCGTTGCAATATAATTAGTTCGCAAATAACGGGCTGCAACATCCCAGTCAATGTCATACTGAAACTTAGGATATATACAAAGCGCTTTTAATTCTGAACCAAATAAAAAAACGTCTTTCTGCCAGCCGTAATATAGCGGTTTTTCGCCCAACCGGTCGCGAGCAAGATACAAACAACGCTCAGACCGATCCCATACTGCCAAGGCAAACATACCCACCGTGGCTTTAAGCATGGCTTCCAAGCCTTGTGCAGCTAGATAAGCCAGGATAGTCTCAGTATCCGAATGCCCGCGCCAGCCGCCAATAGGTAAATCCGCCGATTTTTCCAGCTCGGCTCTTAGTGCCTGATGATTATAAATTTCGCCATTGAAGACCATGACATAACGCCCACAGGCACTGACCATGGGCTGATGACCCGCAGGAGAAAGGTCGAGGATTGATAACCGGCGATGACCCAAAGCGATGAGTCCATCAATCCATAGCCCTGAATCATCCGGGCCACGATGGATCAGTGCGTTGGTCATGCGCAAAAGGATAATTTCAGGATTAGGGGTAAGTCCAAGATCAAAAAAACCAGTGATGCCACACATTAAATTTTACCGGTAACGCTGAATAGTTTTAAAAATATAAGGGAAATAGGTTAAAAAAATCCAACCCGATCCCGGATTCTATCCTTAGCGGTTTATAGATAGGGTCGTAACCTCCAGTGATGCAGATATAGATAGCGATTTTCATTGAATCATTGCCCCCTTGCTTTGAATAATTGGCCTGAGCTAGTTAGTTATAGTAAAAATCCGTTTTGAACATAGAGCAATGAAAAATTTAACCCATAATTTGGGCGATAAAATTGTTCTTACCATAATCAAAATACTTAAATTTTTTACACTATCTAAATAATAAAATACTGCACTGAGTTTTTTTTCTCGAATTAATTTAGAAATATCTTGGTATACAACCGTTCTTAAATTTTTGTATCTAGCATACGCCAAACGACCATAAGGAATCCCCGATTGAAGTGCTGTATAGTAGATTGAAGGCCATATCCTCAAATTTTCAGCTAAAGTATTCCAATCAGTCGTATTGCTCGCATTATCTCCATGTTGTACCCAGCAACCAATGATTTTATCCAGACAAGCTACTTTATAAAAAGCTGACAATCTCAATAAAGACTCCCAATCTGAACTAATAACATCCATGTGATAAAAGTCATGTTCAATTGCTAAATCCCTCCTATAAAGCGTTGCCATATGCGAAAAATGATGAATGCTATTGTGATGATTTAATATAATTTTACTTCCAAGCACTATTGTCGTGCCAGGGTTTATTCTAGGATTCATTTTATTATTATCATTTACAAATACTCTTGCGGCCACTATTGCGATTTCTGAATCACTCTTTGCCAATTCAACGGCTACTCGCAGAAAACTCGGATCTGTAAAATAATCATCACCATCGAGATTAACGACCCAATCGCCACTCGCCAAATTGAACAAGAGATTTCTGTAATTGGCAACCCGACCAAGATTTTTTGGATTACGGTAATAAACAAGGCGTGGATCATGTCGGGTTGCAACCACTTCGGCAGTTTTATCAGGCGATGCATCATCGGCGACGATGACTTCCAGATTTGGATAATCCTGAGCCAATGCGCTATCAACGGCTTGCAGTATTACCGATTCCTGTTGATATGTCGGTATCATAACAGTAACGCGAGGTAGAGCTTTTTTAATCGAAGGGATCATGCAGAAACCTTTCTCGCCCAAACCGTCATTCTACCCGTCTGACCAAATAAACTTAATACCCAAGCTAAAGGATAGAGAATTTGATTCCATCGTCCCGATTTTAAAGGAAAGTCAATTAGTTTTTGCCCAAAACTCACATAACCTTTCCCTTTCAATATATAGCCTGTACTAGCAATCCACTCGGTGAGTATGCGTTGATGAAAAATTTTTTCTACTTTCCAGCCGCTAGCGGCAAGTATACCGGTCAAAGTTGTTGGTGTGTAATGATATAGATGATTCGGCAAATGAAGAGAATACCATTTCTCTTTAAAAATTTGGAAATTCCTGGCCCCGGCATTCGGAACTGATAACACTAAATAAGCACTGGGTTTTGCCCATTCATGCAGTTTGATCAGCCCTTGCATAGGATTATGAAGATGCTCCAGTACCATCCAACCCACGATCAAGTCGAACGACTGATCAGGTTTAGGCGCTGTTTCCAATGATCCAGCATAAACCGGATATCCCAGTTGTCTTGCCATCGCTGCGGCTTGTTCTGAAAATTCAATACCTTCAATCTGCCAACCTTGCGCTGCCATCTTGTGCAAGAATGACCCTGACGCACAGCCTACTTCCAACATTCTTCCCGGAGGAATCGGCGGCAACAACGTAGTGTTAAACTTGAAAACTTGCTGCGCCAAAAGCCTAAGCCATTTTTTTAGAATAGTTGTTGACTGTGAAACTGCGGAGTTCACCCGAGTGCCCAAGTACGGCCCATAATCATCCGGGTAATAGAATCCCATCGTTTCCGGCGTCGGTCGTGGATTAGTTCGCATTAACCCACAATCCAGACACTTCACAACGGTAAATTCACCCGGTAAGTCATGCAACAGGTCACGGCCAGTTAGAACCGTTTCGTCGCCCTTTTGACAGCCAACGGGGCATCCCGTCTCTTCTAGCTCAATGAATTTGTTCATTTCTTTGCAGTACACGACCAGCCAAAGGGATCATTTTTTCTGTTGTCAAAGCGATCTACCCACAAGAATAGCACTTGTAAAAGTGGAATTAACCCACGTACCATCAATTTTACCGGCAGCCAAGCAACTCCCCACAGTTTAATCGGCTTGCTGCGGATTCCGGATGGCGGAAATAGACTGAGTCCACGAGGCAGTTCATATGCCCATCGCACACCAAGTCCTCCAAAAGGGGTAACTTTTATTTCCTTAAAACCCACATTTTTACATACAGACTCCAAGCCATAAGACGTGTATCTGAAAAAGTCGTATGGTATTTGATGCTCACTCTGTGCCATAGGAACCGTCATAAAAAGCTGGCCACCAGGCTTCAGAACGCGGTACATTTCGGCAACGCTCTCGCGCGGCCATTCAGGGTGTTCCAATACCTGTGTGCATAACACTGCGTCGAAGGTACTATCTTCAATCGGCATATCATGCAAATAGCCGACATAGTCAAGGTTGCTGTAATTCCAGCGACTTTCACCAACAGCCAAGTCGATAGCCTTGTAGTTACAATGTGAAAAATATTTTTTGTATACAGATTCACCGGCACCTGCATCTAAAATCGCTGTGCCTGGAGGTAAATTTTTTGCTACATTCTCAACAAAACGAGTGATATACCACCTGCCGACGTCTTTCAATTTGCTGCGCTGAGAAAAATCTTCGTTGATCATTATAAAGCCTTAGGTGTGAGATATGGGGTATTTTGCTTCAAAAAACCAAACCTGTAAAAAAAAATTAACCGTAAAAAACAGACTCGTTGCTAATGCAAGACCGGTAATCCCATAAACATAGAATAACACGATCTTTATTGGAATATAGAAAGTATAACTGTAGATGCTAAGACGTGTCGGTGTCGATGTGTCGCCCATCGCATAAAAAGATGATACCGATATTTGCCCAAGTGAGCCGCCTGCAAAAGTTCCACCGAGCCAGATCATAATCAACCAGAGTTCAGTGATATTATTAGTGGTTACGCTACCATGACCAATCAGTAACTTGAGCAAACCTTGTCCAAAAAAAACCAACCCCAAAAGCCCCGTAAAAATTAATAGACCTAGCTGTATCAGCTTTCGATAATAAGCACGTCGAAAGCCAGCCATATTATTTGCCTGATATAAACAACTCAGTACCGGCACTAATGGTGCTGCAATTGCCTTATTCATAACTTGGCTAACTGCACCATATATTTGTTGGGCGAGATAATAGAGCGATAAACTGCCCGTAGCCATTGTCGAAAGTAAAAATCGATCAACTACAGGATCAGTCTTATAATACGCTGTCCCTAAAAGCAGCGGTTTAATACGCTGCCAAGCATGTTGAATGGCGAAGCTGCGAAAATTAGGACAAACAGGATAACCTATCCCTGGCGCAAGCAACAGAGTTTGCAGGAAAAGCCTCAGTGTAGTAATCCAAGCGGCAGCGATAACGCCAAACCGGGGTAACGCCCAAATCAGCAGAAGTAAGGTAAATGCGCTAACCAACAGTGGCGTGAACTCCGCCCATAGAAATTGTTGCCTTGCATGATAAGCCGCCCATTGAACGCCATTAATCGATGAAAAGACCATGCCAACAAGCTGAATGCGCGTCAGCATAATCGTCAGTTCCAGTCCAGTTTCGCTAAAGCCCGGTACAGTCAGTGGCACCCACCAAGGGGCTGTCAAATAAAGCACTACCGCCAAAAATGCGAATAGTCCGCCGACTAAAACCAGAAATCCCCAAGCATCATGCCGAAGTTCATTTTCCTCCTTACCGGACAACAGCGGCACTAGAACATGCATCAACGATCCGCTGACAATCGCCAGTGCAAGTTGAGGGATCGTCATGCCAGCAAATAAAGCGTCGGTCTCGATCCCCGGACCCAATTGAGTCAGAACATACCACTGAGATATAAAAGAAAAACCAATATTTGCAGCCGATAGGAATCCCAGTTGTAGAGTTAGCTTCATGTGGCTAAAAATTATCCCAATAAATCATAAAAAAGTTTTGCTTCGCTGGCTGACGATCAGAGTAACTCGATACCCACCACCTGCCCTCAGCATCGTAGTCCAGAATCACCCCGGATTAAATTTCCTTGGATTCTTCGACTTCAGCCTCCGTCAATTCCAAGTAAACCGCATCCGCTTGAGGATCGAATTCGAGCTTCATTTCACCGGCCAAAACAGCGACCTGCAACTGCTAATCCCTGAATTGATCAGTCATCGCCCTGTAATCCCCATTCCACATCATCCGACATAATACGAAGGGACAGTTGATTAGCCCGAGCAGCGATTTCATCAACACCCAAATCGGACAAACCCTGTTTTCGCCATTCAGTATAGTCAAACTTCTCCCGGTTGATCGTCGCCAAGAAACGCTCGCTCTCAACCAGACCCATCGCATCGATCAGTACTCTCATCCCTTGAAGGCGGAGTTCAGTTTCAGTGGTCATACCCATTCTCCAGAATAGCCAAGGCTGCCATCGGTAGCATCACCCTGAGTTCTTTTGAAAACGACATTTTCTCAGAGTTCAGCAACTTGACCAAATGCTGGTTAGTGACCTGGAACACTCGCAACCAGGATACCTGCTTGATTCGAGCAACCTCGAAACGCCCCTTGCCTTGAGTCATGCATTCCTCATAAACCGCTTCCTGGATCAAGAGTTCACCAAAAAAATCCCGCAGCAAATCCAGTTGATCTATTTTCGCAAGATGGATAATTGGTGAGGAATTACTGATGATGGTTTCTTGCATAGCCCAAATCTTCTTCTAATTCGCACTCACCATAATGTCTCTCAATTTTTCTCGCCGCCAATTCTTCAAGGAAAGCCCACTTATCTAACCGTGCTAAACGACGGGCCGAACCCATGGACATCAAACCCCGTCCGTATAATGCAAAGGCCATTTCAATCACCAACTGCTGGTCTAATTGCTTTCTTGGCCACTTGATCGCCGTAGCAATCTCATCCGGGATACTCAGCGTTAGCGCCATAATGCCCTCCGAAAAACGCACCCTGTTTCATTCCGCACAGCCACTGATCAGACGTCTGACGCGGGCGAGCGAAACGCTTTTTGAACCGCTTGATCCCCTCCCAGAACCCTGAACACCTCTGCAATCACATCCTGCACATCATCCTCCGTCAACTTTGCCGAAATCGGCAAACTCACCGTCTGCCGTCCGATCCTCAATAGCAAGCGGATCATCATAAGTACGCTTTTAAATCCGATAAGGAGATCATGAGCATCATTGAGTCCAGTGGTGAAGAGTCAAACCCTAAACCTTCATAAAATATCTTGGCATCCTCTGAAAGCGCATGAACCACCAAGCCCCGAATGCCAATAATGTCCGCTGCTTGAATGATTCGCAAACCCGCATCACGAACCAGGGCTCGCCCGAATCCTTGACCCTGCAACGACTGATCGACCGCCAAGCGACCCAGTACCACTACCGGAATCGGATCCGGCATATTACGGCGAAAGCGACCCGTCGCTGCATGGACCACCACCGCACTGGATGCCAACGCATAATAAGCAACCACGCGAGCTTTCTCGCCAACGACAAACGTGCGCGACGCACCCGTAATCTGGTTATTCAGGGCGCGATTTTTTAGCCAGAGATCCAAACTCTCGACGCCACATGAAAACGCATCGACCTCGTGGGTAGACAACAACGGAATGGGAGCCGCCAACATCCCCGCTTATTCCCACGGTGCGGCGGTCAGCATGGTTTTCTGCAAGCGACGATTCGACACTGGAGTACGATCCAGCCGCTGCAAAAACTCCGCATACACTTCCGGCGACACCGCAATCACCGCCTGATTGAGCAAAGTCTCTTCAGCCGCAGCGCGGGCAGCATCCACAATGAAATCAATGCGACTCTTGCCGCGCACCACCGCCGCCCGGTCGATCAAACCACGCACATCAGCGTTAATGCAAAGATTCAGCGACTCTTGCTGGATAGCAGCTTCAGTCATCATCAATCCTCCTTCCACAGAACCCTAAACACCGTTGCAATCACATCCAGCACATCATCATCGGACAACTTTGCCGAAATCGGCAAACTCACCAGCAGTTCCCGTAGTTCCACTAACAATGGTTCGGACAGTTCTTGTTTTTCAAAAGTTTAGGCAGATCATATGAAAGAATCATTTCACCTTGGATAAGGTTGCGAAACTCTTTGAAAAGCGACGAGTTTTTTGCAAAATACCAGTAAAATCATTATAAATCAATATGTTGTTAATTTTTTCAAACTCAGCGCAACTCCCCAGTTGGATTTAATAGGGGTTCAACGGCCACAGGCCACGGTCTGTGGGACATGAAACTGTCCGAACCATTG
>JFJP01007063.1_pt1 | contig 11797 bp, 5 predicted proteins | sample 431651 | NCBI WGS metagenome assembly JFJP01 (sample SAMN02602958, study PRJNA72255) | Microbial mat metagenome, whole genome shotgun sequencing project. | biome: fresh water; feature: sink hole; material: water; isolation source: purple microbial (photo- and chemosynthetic) mats found in... | reverse complement strand
CACTTATTTCTTGTGCCAGTTTATGATGAGCCTGGTTGTTCTAATCAGCGCGCCAGTTTTCGCCGCCATGCCACAAGCCCCGGCTACTTTTGCCACTCTGTTTTCTAAGCCGTTAAAGTTTTATCCGCTGTCGGCGGAAGAAAGTTTATCACAAAGCAGTATTCACGCCATGCTACAGGATCGGCGTGGTTTTTTATGGTTGGCCACTGAGGATGGATTACACCGTTATGAGGGTTATCATTTGCATGTCTATCGCAATCAACTTGGCTTAATTACCGATAAAAAATACTATCATGTACAAACCGCGCTCAAAAGCAATTTAATTCTCAGCCTTTATGAAGATCGTGCGGGACAACTGTGGGTCGGCACTGAAACGGGTTTGTATCTTTATGATCGAGATCAGGATGAATTACAACCTTATCAAGACGTTCATCCAGAGGCCGCGATACTTAAAGAACTTTTAATTTGGGTAATGCTCGAAGATAAGGAAAATAACTTTTGGATTGGCACCAATAAAGGGCTGTTTAAGTTAGATTCAGCCCGCCATTTGACTCGTCGTTATTCTCATAATACCCATAACACGGGTAGTTTACCCGACACAGATATTACGGCGCTATTTCAAGACAGCCAAGACAGGTTGTGGGTTGGTACACATGGCGGTGGAATCAGCCGCTACTTTCCCAAAACCGATCACTTTAAATCTTACTCTCATCAGCCTAATCAAACCTTTAGCTTATCTAATAATAATGTACATGCAATTCGGATGTTGCCGGAAGTGGGTTATTTTATTAATCATGCCTCAGAAATTTATTGCCAGAATCAGAAATCATGCCCAGTCACCAGCTTATTAATCGATCATCAAGATGATTTCTGGATCGGCACCCAAGGCGGTGGTTTATATCAAATACGCTTATCCGGTGATAATAGTCATAAATTCTTTCTGTGTCACCGTTTTCCTCAAGAACCTGACGCGGATGATGTGCTAAAAAATGATATTCTCTATTTATATCAAGATCGTGCCCGTTTAATTTGGATGGGTACTGTGGACGGAGGCGCTTATTTTTTTTCACCGATACTGCAAGACTTCGTATTGCATCAACCCAAAATTTACCAGCAAAATACCTTGAGTCAAGGTGCGGTGTCGGCTTTGTATGAAGACTTAGAAGGCATACTTTGGATTGGCACTTTGCATGGTGGTCTAAATCGTTTTAATCAAGAAACGAAAGAATACACCCATTATTTGCACCAGGAAGAAACCGTCACCCAGGGGCCGCGTAGTTTGAGCAGCGACACCGTGACCGCGATTTATCAAGATCAACAACGGCGTTTATGGATAGGTACGCGGGGTGGTGGATTAAATCTCTTCGATCCCGCAACTAATGCGTTTTACGTTTATCATGACAAAAGCAATGTGACTGACAACTTAAGCAACAACACCGTGTTAGCCATTCACCAAAACCGCCAAGGAGAACTCTGGATTGGTACACGAAATGGCTTAAATTATCTGATTTCCCTGGACCCTAAAACCAAGCAAGCCCGTTTTGGTCATTATCGACACGAGGCAAATGTGCCAGGTAGTCTGAGCGATAACCAGATTTTAGCACTGCAAGAAGATGCTCAAGGGATTTTATGGGTCGGTACGCGACATGGCCTGAATCGCTATAATCCAGATAAGAAAAACTTCACAACCTATTTTCATCAAGAAAATGACACGAATAGTCTCAGTAATAATGAAGTGACGGTGATCCATCCCTATCGACACGCTGCAAATCACTCTTTATTATGGTTAGGGACAGGCGGCGGTGGTTTGAGTCGTTTTAACACCCAGACCGAAATTTTTACGTCTTATCAAGAACAAGATGGTTTAGCCAATAACATGATTCATGGTATTTTGGAGGATGAATTAGGCCGATTATGGATCAGCACGAATAAGGGCTTATTATGCCTAGACCCTGAAAGAAATACCTATCAGAATTATGATGAGGCAGATGGTCTACAAGGTAATGAATTCAGAAAGAGCTATTTCCAAAGTAAAAAAACTGGCATGATGTATTTTGGGGGATTTAAGGGGTTTAATGCTTTTTTACCCAAGAATGTGGCAGAAAATAAATATAAACCAGAAGTAGTGCTGACTGATTTTCGGTTGTTTGGAGAATCGGTTAAACCAGGTTCAGGTTCTGTGTTGCAAAAAACCATCACTGAAACCACCCAGATTGCTCTGGGTCATGATCAGCGCTTTTTTTCTATTGAATTTGCAGCCACCAGTTTCATGCATCCGCAGAAAAATCAATATAAATATCAGTTAGCTGGATTTGATAAACAATGGATACAGGCAGGCAGAAATCACCAAGCGGCTTATACCAATGTGCCACCCGGTCAGTATCTCTTTCAAGTATTAGCGGCTAACAACAATGGAGTATGGAATGACGTGCCAACCACTTTATCCATAGAAATCGCCTCACCTTGGTGGTGGAGTACGGGCGCGCAATTTTTTTATGCGTTTGCGTTACTGACAAGCATCTTGCTGGTTCGGTATAAACTTAAACAACAAGCGGAGGAATTAAAACGGGAAAAAGCCATGACTGAACAGTTGCGAGCATTAGATCGGGAGTTAAAAAATCATAACTCATTGCTGGAAGAAAAGGTGCGTGCTCGCACTCAAATCTTAGAAGATCGCGAAATTGAACTCCGTCAGGCCAAGGAAATGGCAGAAACTGCCAATCAAGCCAAAACTGGGTTTTTGGCTAATATCAGTCATGAATTGCGTACCCCATTGAATGGTATTTTGGGATATGCCCAAATTCTATTACAAAATAGTAACCTGGATAATGAAAACAGGCAGGGATTGGGCGTGATTCAAAGCAGTGGTATCCATCTATTAGGTTTAATCGAGGATTTGCTGGATTCATCTGCCGCAGAAATCGGACAATTGTCGTTGAATCATGAATATTTTATGCTGTCTAGCCTGATTCAGGAGGCGGTTGATTTAATGTCGCTGCGTGCCACTGAAAAACAGCTTAAACTGCATTATGAATCTCCTGATAAGTTACCGGTGTTAGTCTATTCTGACCCCAAACGCTTGCGTCAAATTTTAATCAATTTACTGGGCAATGCGATTAAATTTACCGAACAAGGCGAGGTGTTATTAAAAATCACTCGGCAAGGATCGGAATTACGTTTTTCAATCACAGACACCGGCCCTGGGATTGCGCCTACGGATTTAGAAAATATTTTCAAACCCTTCCAGCGGGCCACTAAGGCCAAACAGAAGAAACAAGAGGGCACGGGATTGGGTTTAAGTATCAGTCGCCAACTTGTAGAATTATTAGGCGGACATTTGCGGGTAGACAGCACGCTCCAACAAGGCAGCCATTTCTGGTTTGATTTGTCTTTACCGGAGGTGTGCGAAGACGACAGCACAACGGCACTCAGTAGCATCACGCCCGATCCGGCCAGTCTAGCCACTGCGCATATACTCGGTTATGAAGGGCCGATGCAGAGCTTGTTGGTTGTCGATGATGAACAACAAAATCGCGCCCTGTTGATGGATTTCTTAAGCCCATTGGGTTTCAGCATTCAGGAAGCAGACAGTGGCGAAGATGCTTGGCAATTATTACAATGTTTACGTCCCGATTTGGTATTGACTGATATTCTCATGCCTAATGGCGATGGAATAGAATTAGTCCGGCGTATTCGAGCCGCTCCAATCCTGGCGCATTTACCGGTGATTGCGGTGTCTGCCAGTTTGCAAGCCAATCAACGCATTCGTGCCCAAGCTGCTGGTTGCCAAGGCTTTTTAAGTAAACCGGTACAGTATCCGCAATTGCTGACTTTACTGGCAAAACATATGAATTTGCGCTGGCGTTATGAAAATAATCCCACGGTAGCAGAGCATACCTTGATTCCACCTTCATCCGTGCAGGCACAGCAGTTTTATGAATTAGCCATGTTAGGCGATATAGGCGCAATTCAGGAGGCACTACAGCAATTGGAGAAAAACAGCGAATTGGTGGAATTTGTCAGACAGGCTAAAAAGTTGGCTGACAGTTTTCAAATCACCAAGTTACAGCAGTATTTTTCAAGTTTTATTGTGTGATGGATTCACCAGATATGACTATTCGTCTTAGCACCACAACTCTTTAAGAAGGCATCATGCAAGAGCCTAATGTGATTCTCGTCATAGATGATACCCCTCATTATATCGGCCCCTTATTTGAAACCTTAACCAAACACGGTTTTCGCGTCTTGGTGGCAGAAAACGCACGAAATGCGTTGCTCATCTTAAAAAAGATTCGCCCGGTGTTGTGTTTATTAGATGTCATTATGCCGAATGAAGATGGTTTTGAAATTTGTCGCCAGATTAAAAATGATGCTGAAATTCAGGATATTCCCATCTTATTCATGACAGCTAAAACCGACGTAGAAACCAAACTGGAAGCCTTTCGAGCCGGTGCGGTGGATTACATCACTAAACCTATCCATCAAGAAGAAGTGCTGGCCCGTGTTTGTACTCATGCCCGTTTGTATCGCTTACAACAAGCCTTGCATCTGCAAAATCAGGAGTTACAACAAAAAAATGAAGATTTAGATGCTTTTGCGTACACGGTCGCGCATGATTTGAAAGACCCGATTCATGGCGTGCTGGCATTTACCAATATACTGCGCCAAGAAAGCGACTATTTCACCGCTGAACATTGCCAGCATTTGGAGACGATTTTACAAACAGGCAAAGGCATGGTGGATATTATTGATGCGCTGTTGAGGTTGGCGCGTATCAGTAAAACGGCGGTGGATAAACAACCGCTCAACATGGCCGCGATCTTTGCCCGTGCGCGACAGCGCAGCAACATGATGTTACATCAGTCACAGGCTAAAATTAAGGTGCCAGAAACTTGGCCACAGGTGCTGGGTTATGCAACCTGGGTTGAGGAAGTTTGGTGTAACTATTTGAGCAACGCGCTCAAATATGGCGGCCAGCCACCGTTGTTGGAAGTAGGCGTAGACAGCTACCGCAACGGATACGGCCAAACCATGTACCAACAAAAGCTGTTTAAAACCTTTAGCCGGGTGTCGCGCAGCAACCGAGGCATAGACGGGCATGGCTTGGGTTTAGCGATTGTCAAACGGATGATCGAAAATCTGGGCGGGGAAGTGGGGGTAAACAGCCAACTCGGTGCGGGTAGCACGTTCTATTTCAGTTTGCCTGCGCAAACCGAGGAGTGAGTGCGGTTTGGGTTTTCAGTGTCGCCGTACATCCCCTCCCAATGCGGGAGGAGATGAATGCGCAAAGCAGTTGTATTATTTAACCTGCTGTGCCAACTCGCCTTTGCTGTAACGAGTCGTCATATGTTCCAGGCTAATTGCTTTGATTTTTGAGGCATTGCCTGCCGTACCAAAGGCTTCATAACGCGCTTTACAAATGTCTTTCATGGCTTTGGTAGCCGCCATGAAATATTTGCGCGGATCGAATTCTTTGGTATTTTCCGCCAGGAATTTACGGATGGCACCGGTAGAAGCCATGCGCAAATCGGTGTCGATATTGACTTTACGCACGCCGTTTTTAATCCCAATCACGATTTCTTCAACAGGCACGCCATAGGTTTGTCCCATATCGCCGCCGTAATTGTTGATGATATGCAACCATTCCTGCGGCACAGAAGAAGAACCATGCATCACCAAATGGGTGTTGGGAATCCGCGCATTGATTTCTTTAATGCGTTGAATCGCCAAAATATCGCCTGTCGGTGGGCGAGTGAATTTGTAAGCGCCGTGACTGGTGCCAATCGCGATAGCCAGCGCGTCCACGCCGGTTTTCTTGACGAAATCGGCGGCTTCTTCAGGATCGGTCAACAACTGGCTGTGATCCAGCGTGCCTTCTGCGCCCACGCCGTCTTCTTCGCCCGCCTGTCCGGTTTCGAGTGAGCCTAAGCAGCCCAGTTCGCCTTCCACTGACACGCCGCAATCGTGGGACAGTTCCACCACGCGCCGGGTGACTTCCACGTTGTATTCATAGCTGGCTGGGGTTTTGCCGTCTTCTTTCAGCGAACCGTCCATCATCACCGACGAAAAACCCAATTGGATAGAACGTTGGCAAATGGCTGGCGAAGTGCCGTGATCCTGGTGCATACACACCGGAATTTCTGGGAATTCTTCAATCGCCGCCAAAATCAAATGGCGCAAGAACGGGGCACCGGCATATTTACGCGCACCCGCTGAAGCCTGCACGATCACCGGCGAATCGGTTTCAGTGGCCGCTTCCATGATGGCACGCATTTGTTCTAAGTTATTGACGTTAAAAGCAGGCACGCCGTAACTATATTCGGCAGCGTGATCCAGCAATTGGCGCATAGAAATTAAAGCCATGAGTAACTCCTCTTTTTTATAGATGATACCAACAAAAAACACCGTTTATGCACTGGGTTTTACGCATGAAATCGCTACCCCGTGCTTTTATATCTCACCCTGTGTACTGTCAGGCTCCACCGTGACCGCCGTGGCCGCGTTGCTCACGCTACCGACGCGCAGAATTTTCATCACATTAGTGCCACCACCCATGCCTGCCACATCGCCTTTAGTCACGACCACTAAATCACCATCAGTCACCGCGCCCTGGCGTTTTAATTCTTGAATGATTTTTTGATTGCTTTCTAAGTCATTGCTGCGTGAACTGTCAAAACTCACCGGATAAACACCGCGATATAAGGTCACGCGACGGCGAGTTTCAATATTCCGACTCAGTGCATAAATGGGAATGCCAGAACTGATACGCGACATCCACAACGGGGTAGAACCTGATTCAGTCAACGCCGCAATCGCTCTCACATGCAAATGATTAGCGGCATACATCGCCGCCATCGCAATTGATTCATCAATGTAAGAGAAATCCGGTTTAATCCGCCCGCTATTCACTTCTGCAATCTTTTGTTGCTCCGCACCACAACACACCCGCGCCATCGCTTCAATGGCCTTGTGCGGATAACGCCCGGTGGCGGTTTCTGCGGATAACATCACCGCATCTGTGCCATCTAACACGGCATTGGCGACGTCAAACACTTCAGCGCGGGTTGGAATCGGATTATAAATCATCGATTCCATCATTTGCGTGGCAGTAATCACCGCCCGTTTCAAATTTCTGGCTTTACAAATAATCAACTTTTGCGCAGGCGGTAAGGCTTCATCGCCAATTTCTACGCCTAAATCTCCTCGCGCAATCATCACCGCATCGGAGGCGGTGATGATTTCATCTAATACTTCCATCGCCTCGGCACGTTCTATTTTAGCGATGATGCCACCTTTGCCGCCAGCGGCTTGCAACAAGGCACGCGCTTCGTGTATATCCGCCGCAGAACGGGGAAAAGACACCGCTAAATAATCCGCATTAATCGCCGCCGCAGAAATAATATCCGCCCGATCTTTATCAGTCAGGGCAGCAGCGGACAAACCACCGCCTTTGAGATTAATCCCTTTATTATTGGATAAGTCACCGCCGACTAACACTTTGCAATGAATGCGAGTACCTTCGGTTTGCTCAACGCTGAACACCACCCGTCCATCGTCCAGCAACAACACATCGCCCGCTTTCACATCCTGCGGCAAGGTTTTGTAGGTAGTGCCTACGCAGTCAAGATTTCCTTCATCCAACGGCCAAGCCGTGTCTATGATGAACGCGGCTCCTTCAATCAAACACACTTTACCGTCTTTGAAACGCCCGGTGCGAATTTTAGGGCCTTGTAAATCGACAATCACCCCGACTTGGCGGCCATTAGCCCTGGCCCGTTCACGCACTAATTCGGCACGTCTTTTATGTTCTTCAAAACTGCCGTGAGAAAAATTCAAACGCACCACATCCATGCCCGCTTGAATCATCGCATCCAACATTTTTGGATCATCGGTGGCCGGCCCTAAGGTCGCCACAATTTTTGTTCTTTTTTTCTTATTCATAACCATCCTGACGAAAACCACTGCACTGTAACTGGTACAGCACCATTGCAAGTTAGATTTGAATAACTATCGTTTTTCAAACGCATTAATTAGGCTGTCTCAATGCTTTTTTGTAGAATACAAAGACTCTTTGTAGCAAATAGGGGAAAATAGTTTTCATTATCGCAGTTAATTATGACAAATCAGCCTATGTTGGGTGTGCAAATGTCAGTTTGCATTTGCACACCCAGTCGGTCACTTAACCCCGTGCCCGTTCTTCCAGCATCGCCACGGCTGGCAAGGTTTTGCCTTCCAGGAATTCCAGGAAAGCGCCGCCTGCGGTGGACACATAGGACATCTGGTCGAAAATATTGAATTTTTCCAAGGCAGCGATGGTGTCGCCGCCGCCAGCCAGGGAGAAGGCAGCGGAAGCGGCGATGGCGCGGCCTACGATTTCTGTGCCTTGGCTGAATTGGTCGAATTCAAACACGCCCAGCGGGCCGTTCCACACCACGGAACCGGCTTTTTCCATCATGTCTGCGTAGATTTTGGCAGTTTGTGGGCCGATGTCGAAGATCATGTCGTCGTCGGTGACTTCGGACACCAGCTTGGTCACGGCGGGTTCAGCGGGGTCAAATTTCTTGCCGACCACCACGTCTACCGGCACGGGAATATCGCTGCCTTTGGCCTTGGCGACTTCCATCAAGCGTTTGGCTTCGGGAATTAAATCGACTTCGACCAGTGACTTACCGACGTTATAACCGGCTGCGGCGATGAAGGTATTAGCGATGCCGCCACCTGGAATCAATTGATCGACGATGGTGGACAGGCTGTCGAGTACGGTGAGTTTGGTCGAGACTTTAGAACCGCCAACAATCGCGACCAGCGGACGAGCGGGCGCTTTGAGGGCTTTGGTCAAGGCGTCGAGTTCAGCGGCCAGCAGCACGCCTGCACAAGCGACTGGGGCGTAACGGCCTGCTCCTTCGGTGGAGGCTTCGGCGCGGTGTGAAGTGGCAAAGGCATCCATCACGTAGATGTCACACAGACCGGCGTATTGTTTGGCCAGGTCGGGATTATTTTTCTTTTCGCCTTTGTTGATGCGCACGTTTTCGAGGATGACCACTTCACCATCGGCCAGTTGCGGGGCGTTTTGCAGGTAATCGCTGATCAGGCGCACCGGTTTGCCGAGCATTTCGCCCAAGCGGTCGGCGACTGGTTGTAGGGAATCTTCTGCTTTGAATTCGCCTTCAGTCGGACGGCCTAAATGCGACATCAGCATGACTTTCGCGCCCGCTTGCATAGCATGTTGGATGGTGGGCAGGGAGGCGCGGATGCGGGCTTCGCTGGTGACTTTGCCGTCTTTCACCGGGACATTGAGGTCTTCACGAATCAGGACACGTTTACCGGCTAAGTCTAAGTCAACCATTTTAATAACAGTCATTTTGTTCTCCTGAGCTTATAGGTTTCAGCGGTGGGCTACCGCCAAGATTGCGGGTATTTTATAAAAACTGGGCAGCGGCGGGGTTTGAGCATGAAATAAATTGTAGGGTGAATTTTTATAAATCGCAGAATAGGCAGAACACATAAAATCCAGTCATCACAAACCCCACACAGCCAAGCGCTGCGCGGGGTTTGTAGACAATTACCGAGCGCCCATCAGCACCACGGTGGTGTCTAACATGCGGTTGGAGAAACCCCACTCGTTGTCATACCAAGACAACACTTTCACTAAGCTGCCAATGACCGTGGTTTGGTTGGCATCGAAGTTAGAAGAAGTGGTGGTGTGGTTGAAATCAATCGACACCAATGCTTCGGTGTTATAGCCCAAAATGCCTTTGAGCGCCCCTTCAGAAGCGGCTTTGATGATTGAATTGACTTCTTCTTTGCTGGTTTCGCGGCTGGCCAGGAAGGTCAAGTCCACCACCGAGACGTTCGGGGTAGGAACGCGAATCGCAAAGCCGGACAGTTTGCCGTTGAGTTCTGGCAACACCAAGCCCACTGCCTGAGCGGCACCGGTTTTGGTGGGGATCATGTTGAGTGCAGCGGCACGGGCACGATACAAGTCGCTGTGATACACGTCGGTCAGCACTTGGTCGTTGGTGTAAGAATGCACCGTGGTCATCAAGCCAGACACTAAGCCCAAGCTGTCATTCAGCGGCTTGACCATCGGTGCCAAGCAGTTGGTGGTGCAAGAAGCGTTAGAAATCACGGTCATGCTGGAGGTCAGGATGCCGTGGTTGACGCCATAAACCACGGTGGCATCGCATTCGTTTTTATCAGCGGGTGCAGAAATGATGACTTTCTTTGCGCCAGCGGCCAAATGCGCTTCGCATCTGCTCTTGGTGCGGAAAATCCCGGTGCATTCCATCACCACGTCTACGCCCATTTCGCCCCAAGGCAATTTGGCGGGATCGCGTTCAGCACACACCCGAATTTTGTCGCCGTTGACGATCAAATAATCGCCTTCTACTGCCACGGTGCCAGGGAATTTGCCATGCACGGTGTCACGACGGGTTAAATGGGCATTGGTTTCAGCATTGCCCAAGTCATTGACCGCAACGATTTGAATGTCTTTGCGACCGGATTCATACAGCGCACGCAGCACATTACGACCAATACGACCATAACCATTGATTGCTACTTTAATTGTCATTGTGTCTCATCTCCTGAAGTTGATGTACGAGTTGTTTTAATGGTTTTAGAGAATGGATTCTACCGTTTTAACCACATTGTCCACGGTAAAACCAAATTCCTTGAACAGAGCGCCCGCAGGGGCAGATTCGCCAAAACGGTCGAGTCCTATCACGGCACCGGCAAAGCCGACGTATTTGTACCAAGCGCTGGTGACACCGGCTTCGACGACCACCCGCGCAATCACCTGAGCGGGCAAGACGCTTTCACGGTAAGCGGCATCCTGTGCCTCAAACGCATCGACTGAGGGCATAGAGACGACGCGCACCTGAGTGCCTTTGGCCTTGAGCTGTTTGGCGGCTTCGACGGCTAACGCAATTTCCGACCCGGTGGCGATGATAATGGCATCCGGCGTGCCGGTGCAATCTTGGAGTACATAGCCGCCCCGTGCCACGTTCGCCAGTTGTTCTGGGCTGCGCGCTTGGTGATCCAGGTTTTGACGCGAGAAAATCAGGCAAGCAGGGCCGGTTTTGCGTTCAATCGCGGTTTTCCAAGCAATCGCTGATTCTACCGCATCGCAAGGACGCCACACCGCCATATTGGGAATCAGGCGCAGGGTTGCGGTTTGTTCCACCGGTTGATGGGTCGGGCCGTCTTCGCCTAAGCCAATCGAATCATGGGTATAGACGAAAATGCTGGGGATTTTCATCAACGCCGCCATGCGCAGCGCGTTGCGGGCATATTCCGAGAACATCAGGAAAGTGGCACCGTAAGGAATGAAGCCGCCGTGCAGGGTAATCCCGTTCATGATGGCGGACATGCCGAATTCGCGCACGCCGTAATACAGGTAATTGCCGCTGGCGTCGGTTTTGCCCACGCCTTTGCAGCCTTTCCACAAGGTGAGGTTGGAACCTGCTAAATCGGCAGAACCGCCCAGCAATTCAGGCAGCAGCGGGCCAAAACCATTCAAGCTGTTTTGTGAGGCTTTACGGGTGGCGATGGTTTCGCCTTTATCGATCACCGATTGCACGAAGGCAGCGGATTTTTCGGCCCAGTCTGCGGGCAATTCGCCATTCATGCGACGGGTGAATTCAGCCGCCAACTCAGGATAAGCCGCTTGATAAGCCGCCAGTTTTTCGCCCCAGGCGCTTTCAGCCTGTGCGCCCTTGGCTTTCGCGCTCCAACCGGCATAGATGTCGTCGGGAATCACAAACGGCTCGTGAGTCCAGCCGAGATTGGCACGGGT